>Ga0307477_10000018_pt1 | contig 272730 bp, 243 predicted proteins | sample atmos_gasesECM2C_FD_203316 | JGI IMG/M metagenome (GOLD analysis project Ga0307477, IMG submission 203316) | Hardwood forest soil microbial communities from Morgan-Monroe State Forest, Indiana, United States - atmos_gasesECM2C_515 | ecosystem: Environmental > Terrestrial > Soil > Temperate...
CGGGTTGTGCTTCGACAACACCTTGGTGATGGCCGCCGTTAATGTGGTTTTGCCATGATCAATGTGACCGATGGTGCCAACGTTCACGTGCGGCTTATTGCGATCAAATTTCTCTTTCGCCATTTGGCCTCTAGCTCCTAGCTCTTAGCTTCTAGCTCAAACCCTTGCGGGCGAACTCGCCCGCGTGTTTCCTTTTACTCCCGCTTACCCAGGGCTGAAGCCCTGAGCTATTGCCGGTCGCCCCTTCGGGGCTGGTTCCTAGCCGGGGACTAATTCGTCTTCGTCCCCATCTTCGTTCCTGCGCTCGTAATACGCGCCCAAGAATTGCTCTTTCTCTATCAATCCTTCAGAGGCGATCCAGTTTTCGAATCTCTCGAACTCCCGCTGAAATCTGGCTCGAAAATTCTCAAAGCTTCGATGCCAGTTCCAGAAGTCTTTTACTCGATACTGTCGCGCTTCCGAAGATTCGCACCAGACTTCTGTAACCAGGTAGCCGTCAGACTGCGACAGCAACCTTTTCCAAACTCCAGCTACTCCAAAAACCGCTTCAAATTCTGGCTGTCTGCCATCCATGACCCAAAACCTGCGGTCGACGACGAACCGCGGCGCATCCCGTCACCTCGGCGCAGTGCTGCCTTGTACTTTCGCAATAATTTCTTCCGACACCGATCTCGGAGCCTCTTCGTACCGCGCGAAGTGCATTGAGTATTCGGCGCGGCCCTGGGTGCTTGACCGCATATGCGTTGCGTATCCAAACATTTCGGCCAGAGGCACGATTGCCTTGATTACCTGTGATCCGGCGCGATGTTCCATGCCTTCGATGCGTCCACGGCGGGAGCTTAGGTCGCCCATGATTACGCCTGCATAATCTTCCGGCGTGACGACTTCGACTGCCATAACCGGCTCTAGCAATACTGGCGAGGCTTTTCTTGCCGCCTCTTTGAACGCCATCGATCCGGCGATCTTGAACGCCATTTCGTTGGAATCAACGTCGTGATAACTGCCGTCATAGAGAATGGCCTTTACGTCGACCATCTCGTATCCGGCGAGGACTCCGCCTTCCATGGCTTCTTTAATTCCCTGATCGATGGGCTTGATAAATTCTTTCGGCACCGAGCCGCCGACGATGTCGTTGACGAACTCGTAGCCCATGCCCGGTGCCTGCGGCTCGAGGCGAATTTTGGCGTGACCATATTGACCGCGTCCACCAGTCTGGCGAATGTATTTGCCTTCGGCTTCGGACTTCTTGCGAATGGTTTCGCGATAGGCGACCTGCGGCTTGCCAACGTTGGCTTCGACTTTGTACTCTCGCATCATGCGGTCAACGATAATTTCGAGATGCAGTTCACCCATCCCGCTGATGATGGTTTGTCCGCTGTCGGGATCAGTGTGAACTTTGAAAGTTGGGTCTTCCTGCGCGAGGCGGCCCAGAGCCATGCCCATTTTTTCCTGATCGGCTTTGGTTTTGGGTTCGACTGCGACGGAAATTACGGGGACAGCAAACTCGATATTTTCGAGCGCGATGGGATGCTTCTCGTCGCAGATGGTGTCGCCGGTGCTGACGTTCTTGAGGCCGACTGCCGCGCAAATGTCTCCTGCAAGAATTTCGTTGATGTCTTCGCGCTTGTTGGCGTGCATCTTCAGCAGACGGCCGATGCGCTCGGTGCGTCCGCGGCCAGCGTTGAGCACGGCTTCACCGGATTTCAGCTGTCCGGAATACACACGGATAAAAGTCAGCTGGCCGACGAACGGATCGGCCATGATTTTGAATGCGAGAGCCGAGAAAGGCTCGTTATCTGCGGGCTTGCGAACGATCGTTTCGCCATTGTCCGGGTTCGTACCCGTAACTTCGCCGGCGTCGAGCGGGGACGGAAGATAGTCCACCACCGCATCAAGCAAAGGCTGAATACCCTTGTTTTTGAACGCTGTCCCAACCACAACCGGGAACAATTTCAATTCGATTGTCGATCGGCGCAACGATGCCCGAAGCTCCTCTGCGGAAATACTCTCACCTTCGAGGAACTTGTGCAGAATTTCGTCGTCATTTTCGGCTACGGTTTCGACAAGCTGGGTATGGAAGGCTTCGGCTTTCTTTTGCAGTTCTGGTGGAATCGCACCGGTAATGTACTCGGCGCCGATTGTGTCGTCGGCCCAAGTGATCGATTTCATTTCGATGAGATCGATGACGCCTTTGAATTTATCTTCCTGACCGATGGGGATTTGAATCGCGATGGGCTTGGCGTTGAGGCGTTTGCGGATGGTGTCGACGGCATGTTCAAAATCCGCGCCCATCTTGTCGATTTTGTTAATAAAGCAAATGCGCGGAACACCGTATTTATCGGCTTGCCGCCAGACTTTTTCAGATTGCGGCTGAACGCCATGGACCGCGTCGAATACGGCTACAGCTCCGTCGAGAACGCGCAGCGATCGCTCGACTTCGGCGGTGAAGTCCACGTGGCCGGGCGTATCGATAATGTTAATGCGAATGTCGCGCCAGGAGCATGTTGTCGCCGCGGAAGTGATGGTGATACCGCGCTCCTGCTCCTGCTCCATCCAATCCATGGTCGCAGTGCCTTCGTGGACCTCTCCGATGCGGTGCGTTTTGCCTGTATAGAACAGGATGCGCTCCGTGGTAGTGGTCTTACCGGCATCGATGTGGGCCATGATGCCGATGTTCCTGCAACGTTCTAATGGGACTGTTCTGGGCACTTTATCTCTGCTGCTTTCTGGGGCTCTCTGACCGTCGTTGGTCGTTCGTCCTTGGTCGTTGGCTAATTCTTACCATCGGTAATGTGCGAAGGCTTTATTTGCTTCCGCCATTCTGTGTACATCTTCTTTCTTCTTGATCGCTGCGCCTTTTCCGTTGGAGGCATCCAGCAATTCGTTGCTTAGTTTGTCGATCATGCCTTTTTCGCCCCGACTGCGGGAATAGGCGATCAGCCAGCGAATCGCCAGCGAAGTGCGACGGTCGGCATTCACTTCTACTGGGACCTGATAGTTCGCTCCGCCTACGCGGCGAGTCTTTACTTCCAACAGTGGCTTGGCATTTTCGACTGCCTTCTTGAAGAGCTTTAGCGGTTCGTCTCCGCCTTTTGCGCCTACGCGGGTCAAGGCTTCGTAAAAGATGCCTTCCGCGGTGCTCTTCTTGCCTTGCCACATCATGGAATTGATGAACTTAGTCACCAGATCTGATCCGTAAACTGGATCGGCTTCCACGGTTCGCTTCGCGATGTATCCTTTTCTTGGCATGTTTTTCCGCTCTTGAGAAGACGCGGCAAGCCACGTCTCTACCGAAATTTCGTTTACGCTTTCGGGCGTTTTGCTCCGTACTTGGAGCGGCTTTGCTTGCGATTGGCTACGCCTACCGCGTCTAAGGTGCCGCGCACCACGTGATATCTGACTCCCGGAAGATCTTTTACACGGCCTCCGCGAATCAGAACGATTGAGTGCTCTTGCAGGTTGTGACCCACGCCTGGAATATACGTTGTGACTTCGATTCCATTGGTCAGGCGGACGCGGGCAACTTTGCGCAACGCGGAGTTCGGCTTCTTTGGCGTCTGCGTGTAAACACGAGTGCAGACGCCGCGCTTTTGCGGACATCCCTGCAACGCGGGACTCGCCGTCTTGTAGCGCGGGCGCTTGCGGCCATCGCGAACCAGTTGGTTAAAAGTAGGCACTATCGCTGCTCCTCGCGGCCACGCTTTTCCCTTTCCACATTTAAGGCCGCACAAATGTGGACGCGCATCTGCCCGTTCCCAATATGGGGCTGGATGGCGATTCGCCAACCATACTTTCCCGCACAATTCAAAGGGCGAGAAATTTAAGGGTTTTCCCGTTAACTGACGCTAACGACGGTGACGCCAAGCCAGCTTCTCAGTTCAGGAACCCGGAGGCGTTCCGTTTCGTCAACAGCGTCCTACATAGCCTTCCAATGCTGGAAGATATTCGCAGAACGTTTTCAGCGAGGGCGTCAGCACAAACTATATCCGCCGACGTTATTACTTCTTTATGCTGGACAATTGTATCAGAACCGTTTCGGTCATACGCAGGCACCAAACGGCTACGAACTGAATATGTCGTGAGCACTATAAATATAACAACGGAAACGCGCGTCGTCAACCAATCCGTTCTCACTCCGGCGGGCAAACGGCTAAGATTTGGCGACGGCTGGCAACTATGCGAGTCGCCAGCCGGATTGGCAAGGCAGGACCGCTACGGTGCCGTGGGCGTGCAATCGATAGTTGGAGGCGGAGCTTGCGTCAGCACCGTGGCCAGTGAGGGTGCGTGGTTGAAGTCAAACAAATCCTCGAGGGGACTCGCGTTTTGATCCCTCGCGGTGAGGAACGCTCCGGACAGGAATCGCCTCTCGATGAAGGCCAGCATTGAGTCGTGGCTACCGGTCGTATGCGACACGTAATGCTGCTTTGAGAACGGGGAGACCGCCATGAAGGGAACCCGAATCCCAAGCTGGTTGAAGTTGGCGCATTGGGCTGGATACGGCCCGGTCGGGTCGGCGGCGAGAGCTAGGCAGAGTAGCTCTGCATCCTTTACGCTGGTGTCGTTGGCACTGAACGGATTAACCGAGCATTCGGCACCTCCGCCAGGTTGCTCAGTCAGGGGAGGAAACGATTTATCCTCGCACTGGCCGGGGGGAATTCCATCCGGCGTTAAGAGCCCGCCTTGCGGGGCTTGTGGCGGCGCAACGTGATCGTAGAAGCCGCCATGTTCGTCATACATTATAAAGATCACGGAGTCCTGCCAGCTGGGGCCGTTGCGAATCGCATTGATCACTTGAGAAACATAGGCCTGGCCGCGCTGAATATCGGTTGGCGGATGCTCATCGTTCTCGTTAGTCTTGCCAGTCAAACCAAAATTAGGATCGACGAAGGAAACCTGAGGCAGTCCGCCTAATGCGCCCCCTGCCTGTGCCAGGAGAACGGGCAGCGGCAAGAAATGCGGGTCTGGAACAGGTGACGTGGGCAGAAAACTGCCGCCTTGCGGCGCGTCCTGGAAATAATCTCCCCAGGAAATACCGTGAGCGTTCAGCAGATCGAAAATTGTCCCCGTGATGGGTTTGTAACCACCGGGCGGCGGAAATGTGTCGTTGGTGGTCAGATGGCCGAATGACGTAGCTGCCATTAGATACGAGCGGTTCGGGAACGTTGGGCCTAGGACCGAGGAGAAATACCGGTCGTCAATCGCGAATTTCTGAGCGAGATCATAATAAAAAGGAATTTCGTTCTGATTATAGAAATTCATAGTCTGATCTTCGGTTGCGCTCTCCACGCCTCCGTCGAGCTGTTCGGTCAAATCATTTACGCGCACGAAGCCATCGGTCAGGCCATGAAAGCCATGGTTGGGATTTAGGTAGTTGAGCTCGGAATGTGTGCCAAACCATGAGTGATCAAGATCAGGGGACACGCATCGATTTGAGTCGTGGAAGGAGACCACGGTGCTGCCATCTTCGTCGAAGTTCGAATTGGTACAGGTCACGTTGCCGCTTCCATCTACGGTGCAAGTCAGGCCGTCGACGCAAGCGTGATCTGTCTTGACGCAAGTGCCGTTTCCGTTGTGGTAAGGAGAGCCTGGTGCGTAAGCGAGCGCCCCAAAATAATTGTCGAAGGAATGGTTCTCCTGCATGAGGATGATGACGTGATTAACGTGCTGAATATTGCCCTCAGCAAAAGCTGGGTTCGGGACAATCGTTGCAAGAACGAGCGGCAAAATCAGAGCAATGGGCCTGATGTGGGCTAATCGCATAGATGGTCTCTCCTCGGTTGTGCGCGTTGCCCAGTGCGCGCAGCCGCGCAGTCCGAACATTCGCCTCACAGATTAGAGATGAGACGGGTCAACAGGCCGTCAGGGTTTGATTAACATTTGATGAAAAGTTCGCGACGGGGGAGATTTTGGCTCTTGCGGACCTGCGCCGGGCGGAGTGATCTACGCAGAGCGAATCAAGTACATCGGTCCTTCGCTTTGCTCAGGATGACAACCCATAAAAGAGTATGTGAAGAATTTAACTGTGACTCCGTGACCTCTTGCCCGCAGCTGCCGGCGCGCGCGGGGCTGTGGCGGCGGGCTTCTTCTTGCCTTCCATTTCTGCCAGGCTTTGCTTGAGCGCGGACATTAAGTCCACAACCGGGGCCAGTTTTTTCGGTTTCTCTACTTCCGCGATGGTTCCGCCTTCCAGTTTCGCCTGAATCAGTTTCTTGAGATTTTCCTGGAAGCTGTCGTGATATTTTTCCGGATCCCATTTGTCGGCCAGCGCTTCGATTAGCTGATGGGCAACTTTGACTTCAGCGTCCTTCAGTTCGACATCGGGAGCGCCAAAGCCTTCGATCTCTTTAACCTCTTCGGCGTAATACATGGTGTGCAACATCATTCCACCGTCGCGCGGGCGCAAGAACACCGTGTATTCGCGATTGTGCATGGTCAGCTTGGCGATGGCAACGTACTGGCTTTCTTCAAGAGCTTTCGACAGCAATGCATAGGGACGGCGTCCCGCTTCTTCCGGCATTAAGTAATAAGAGGATTCGAAAAATACCGGATCAACTTCGTCAGCCTTCACGAATTCCAAAATCTCCATGGTCTTGGCCGTCTTCGGTTCGATCTTTTTGATCTCGTCGGGTTCGACTACAACGTATTCATCCTTGCGATATTCGTAGCCCTTCACGATTTCGCTTCGGTCCACGACCCGGTTGTCCGCGGGACAATAGAGTTGTTGCTTCACCCGCTGCAGGTCATCGCGATGCAACATGTTGAAGGAGATGCTGGAGCTACGTGCGCCCGAAAAAAGGCGAACCGGCATGGAAATCAAGCCGAAGGTAAGATATCCAGACCAAACGGAGGCCGCCATAGATTCCACCCCTGATTGCAAACGCTCTGAAAATACGCCAAGGCGTTGAGTTTAAACTACAACCGCTTATTTGATGCACCGGAGTCGAGGGGTAATCGTGCTGTTAGCCGCAGAGTAATGGACTGTCCCGGAGATGGACGCTACATATGGTAGTCGGTGCTGAATTAGCCGGGGATTGGACGGGCGTTCATGCCTCATCGTCTCTATTGTTTTGCCTCGTAATCAGCATCGGCTTTGCGGTCTTGGCGTTTTCCGTGGGTGCCGTAAACCGGTCTGGCGCGGTAGCGGGAGCTTCGGTTTCCTTTCTGCTTTCCGCAGGGGGCGGTTTTGCTGCCTTGGCTCCCCTGATCGCGGTATTTGTTATGGCGTGGTTGACCACGAAAATTGGATACCAGAGAAAAGAGCAGATTGGTTCAGCCGAAAAGATTGAAGGACGCAATGCTTTTCAGGTGTTGGCAAACCTGGGCGTGGCGGCGGGTTGCGCGATCTTATATGCGTTTGAGGGCAAGGCGATCTTTTTAGTCGCGGTGGCAGCTTCGCTTTCAGAAGCCGCTGCTGACACCGTCTCAAGCGAGATTGGTCAACTCAGCAATGAGAAAGCGCGGCTTATTACAACGTGGAAAGCAGTGCCTGCGGGAACCGATGGCGGGGTTACCGTACTCGGAACAGCATCCGGCCTGGCAGCGGCGGTTGCTGTGAGCACGGTATGCATCGCGGGCGGTTTGGTTCCATGGAGCCGGGCGGGCATACCGATTCTCGCTGCATTCTGCGGAACTGTTGCCGATAGTTTTCTAGGCGCGATATTCGAACGCCGAAAATTACTAAATAATGATCTGGTAAATTTTTTGGGAACCCTCGTCGCGGCCCTCATCGCGCTGGCTATCTGACTCGAACGCCCCTGTCCCCAAGTTTCTTGAGCGGTGTTTCCTTAGATGCAACAATATAGAAGAAACAATGCAGATGCGGGCGATTCCGATTTTTAATGGCAATTTAACAAGTAGAGGTGAACTTTTCCACGCCGGTAACGTCTAACAAACAGGAGCAACCAGGAACCCAATGAGAGTCAAGTCTTTAGTTATTGGATACGCGTTCGCATTGGCCCTATTGCTGTTTGCGGAACGTCATCCAAGTTCGACGAAGCCGTCTGGCTTTCACAATGTGATTGATCTCACGTTCCCGAGTAACGCGCAACTCGCTGTCCTTGGGGATGAGCGTCATAGAGGCGATACACGACTCAATCAATCTGTAGAAACCCGCATGGAGGCTCCCGCAAGTTTTGCCGCAGGACTGTGGACAGTCGATCAAATTCCGGCGCAGCGATTGGTTGCGCCTCTGGTTGTATTTGATGTCAGAGACAGCATGAAGCAGGATACCGATTATCAGGTATCAGTCGACGACATCGCGAACTGGGAAAAAATCCACGGAGAAATTCCGTTAGGTGCTGTAGTGATGGTTCTCACTGATTCCACAAAGAACGCGCGGCCCGCTCCCGGATATTCTCCGGACGCCGCAAAGTTCCTGATTGAGGGGAGGGAAGTAGTCGGACTTGGCATCGACTCGCGGAGTATCGATTCTGGAGCGTCCCACGACCGCCCCGTTTATGAGTACGCGTTGTCCCGCAGCGCGTACGTGCTTGAGAATGTGGCGAACCTTGACCGGGCGCCCGCCGTGGGCGGCATGGTCATGGTTGCTCCGCCGAAATTGCAAGATCGCACAAATGCCCCGGTGCGGATATTGGCTCTCGCAAGGTAAAGCACTCGCCTGGGTGTCTTCGCGCAATACTCTTTACGCGAGTAAAATTCAAACTAAACAATCCACCTGACAAAATCTGACGGAGGGTCGCAAATGAGCGACGATAAGAAGAGCAGCGGCGCGACGAGCGTTGATGCAAAGATCACCAATCCAATGAGCAACGATCCAACGGAGAAAGATCCGCGGTATCCAATCGGGAAATTCAGATATCAAGGGCCCGCAACGGAAGAGCACCGCGAGCAAATGATCCGCAACATTGAGAGGACTCCGGAAGCGGTCCGGTCGGCGATTGCGGGTCTTTCGGAGCACCAGCTTCAGACTCCATATCGAGAAGGTGGCTGGACGGTGCGCCAGGTGGTTCATCACCTTCCGGACAGCCACATGAACGCGTATGTGCGATTCAAGCTCGCTTTAACCGAGGAGGAGCCAACGATCAAGCCCTACCTTGAAGACTTGTGGGCAAAGTCGGCCGAAAATCAATCGACGCCGATTGAAGTGTCTCTGGCGCTGCTGGAATCGCTACATCGGCGCTGGGTGTATTTGCTGCGCTCGTTGAGTACCGAAGATTGGAATCGTAGTTTCCGGCATCCTGAGACTGGACGTTTGGTCTCGTTGGAAAGGAATCTGGGGCTCTATTCCTGGCATGGACAGCACCACGTGGCTCATATCACGGAGTTAAGGAAAAGGATGGGTTGGTAGCTTAAGTCGGCCGGTTCGGGATGGGAAGGGCCCGACTGAAGTCGGGCCCTTCCCGGTTTGCAGACTGCCGATTCGCAACCTAGGCATGAAATCCGATTCTATCCCTCATCTCGTGCGCTAGAGCTTCCACCATGCGAAGCTTTGCCGTAACGGTCGAGGGTAGGGTCGGAACTTGGAGAGCCATTTCGCAAGACAACAGCAGTGCTGTAACCGTACCCTTCAACTCATTCCGCAGTTTTTGTTCAGCGCCCTGTCGAGCGATCAGCGTTTCTCTTTTTCGGCGATGCAGCGCGGTTCGCAGCTCGCGAATCACGCGCTCAACCCCACTGATTGCGAGGTTGATGTATACGGGCGTCGCCATCCCTATGTGCAACAACACACGGTCGGTTTCATCTGGATCAGCGTCTTGAAGTTGCTGGTCTACAACCAGCGCGGCAAACTCATCCGCCTTTAGCAGCGTGGCTGCCTGACCAAGATTGCAAGCTATTTTTACGGGTTCCGAAGTAGCTTGGGTGATGGCGTTCGCACAATCCTGAGCTTTGGGAGAACTAGTTATTAAGAGAATCATGGGATGTCTAATTGCAAGTTTCGGTCCACTAATTGGCGCTGAAAACAAGACACTTCCATGTCGGAATTGCGCGCGTAAGTTCCATTACGGGAGGGAACTCGTTCTATTTAGCTATCTTGGGAAGCGTATTCTTTCAGTTTTCTATAGAGAGTTGTCTTTCCGATTCCAAGCAGACGCGCGGCCATGAGCTTATCGCCATTGAGTTGAGTGATGGTACTAAGGATGGTTTGCCGCTCCAGTTCCGTCATTGGAATGATTTTCGTGGAACTCTCCGGCAGGCCTGGAAAAGCGCTGGATGTACTGTGAAGCGCGGAGGGCAGATCGCACATGTGGATCGTCGGCCCACTAGTTAAGGCGCAGGCCCGTTCCAGGCAGTTCTCAAGCTCTCGCACGTTGCCCGGCCAATCGTAGCCAAGCATGGTTTTCAGGGCATCGTCGCTCAAGGTTCGCTCCTGACCTCCACTGCGCGCAATGCGTTCCAGAAAGTGCGCAACCAGGAGCGGGATATCTTGCCGCCGCTCACGCAAGGGAGAGATCCGCAGGCTTAAGACGTTGAGGCGGAAGTACAAATCGCGCCGAAAAGTGCCCTGGGCAACAGCTTGTTCCAGATCGCGGTTGGTGGCCGCTAGTATTCTCACGTTAATGCTGGTGCGCTTGGTACTGCCGACCTGGCGAATCTCCTTTTCCTGAATTGCCCGTAACAACTTCGCCTGAAGATCGACAGGCAACTCTCCAACTTCATCGAGGAAGACGGTGCCACCTTCGGCAATCGCCAGCAGACCTTCTTTCGATTGGGTGGCTCCGGTAAATGCTCCTTTCACATAGCCGAATAACTCGCTTTCGATCAGTGTGGGCACGAGCGATCCACAATCGACCGGGATGAACGGCTTTTCGCGAAACGGACCGGAGAAGTGAATGGACCTTGCCACAATTTCCTTGCCGGTGCCGCTTTCGCCGAGAATCAACACCGGGTGATTGCTGTATGCCGCTTTGGCGATGATTCGATAGAGCTTCTCCATCTCCGGGGCCCGCCCGATCATGTTGCCAAAGCCGTGTTTGGATTTGATTTTCTCGCGGAGAACACGGTTTTCGGTTTTGAGCTTCAAATGTCCCGCCACGCGCTGCAAGAGCATTTTTAGTTCTTCCATGCTGAACGGCTTGGTCACATAGTCGTAGGCGCCATTTTTCATGGCGTGGACGGCCGACTGAACGGTTCCGTACCCGGTGACTACGACGATGGCGGCGTCAGGCCGGCGCTGCTTTATCTGGTGCAACGCTTCCAGACCGTTTGCGCCCGGTAACTTCAAATCGAGCAGCAGGACGTCGATGTTCTGAGAGTCGAGCAGGCGGTAGGCATGTTCCGCCGAATCGGCTACGGAAGTATTAAAACCGAGAGATTGGGCGACTTCGCGGCAAACTTCACGGATGGCGCGCTCGTCATCCACCACCAACAAGTTCAGGAAATTTGCTCCCTCAATCTGTGGGGTCTGAATGGACGGAGCTAGTGCGGCTGCGGTGCTCATGGCGTTTCACTTTCTGGCTCACTTATGGGAGCCGTGACATCAGAGTTTCTTCGACAAAATCCTCTTGCGACTCAATTCGTTTCGTCCGGTGCACCGGCACGCGGTATACGAATAGTTACCCGAGTGCCTTTTCCCGGTTCGCTCTCAATCTCGACTTCTCCTCCAGCCTGCTTGACGAGGCTCTGAACCATGGTCAATCCGAGGCCTTGCCCCTGGGTGCGCGGCCTGGTGGTGAAGAATGGCCGAAACACTTGCGCCAAGGTTTTTTTGTCCATGCCGCAACCAGTGTCGGTCACGGAAAATTCCACGCAAGGGATCGGGTGGGCTAACTTTTTCTCAGAATTCACGCGCTGGGTGCAGTTTCGGGTTGACAGGGTAATTTTCCCGCCATTCGGCATTGCATAGCGCGCGTTGATGGTGAGATTAAGAATTATTTGATGAACTTTGCCCGCATCCATTTTCACCAGACCTGCTGTCTCGGCCAGATTGGTTTTTATCTCAATGGTCTCTCCCACGAGGCGTGTTAGAAGGCTCGCCATTGCAGAAATAACCTGGTTCACCGAAGCGGGCTGGACTATCGCTGGGCTTTCCGGCGATGGGTTCATCAACTGCTGAATCAACGTGACACCGTTCGTGCCGGCGCTACGGATGGCTTCAGCATGACGGCGGAGGCGGCTGCCCTCGTCAAGCCCGTCAACGAGGAGGTCGCTGTAAAGCAGGATTCCAGTTAGCAAGTTGCCGAAATCATGTGCGATTCCGGGCAATGACCGGTCTATGTCCTCCAGCTTTTGAGATTGCGCAGGAGGCGCGTCGCAGTGCTTCAGCTGGGGGAATGGACGGATGCAGACGAGTTGAAAGGCGCGCTGACTTTCCTGGAAATCTGAGATCGATGCTTCCATCTGAACGACGGCACTGGACGGACTATGCGAGGTTTTCTGGAAATCGACGAATCGCGTGCTTTGCGGCAGCAGGTCTGTTAGCAGGAGACCTCGAAATTCTGAATTGGAGACAAATCCATTGGCTTTTCCGAATGCGCGATTCGCATACACGATACGGCCGCTTTCCAGAACCGCTATGCTTTCCGGCCACACATCAACTCCGGCCAGCAGTAATGCGGGATCGAATGGCTGCTCTCGTTCGCGATGTTGGGCGGATCCTCTCATTGCTCAAACATGTTTCAGAGAGCTCCGCCAAAACAGCGAGGCTCCCTATTCGGGAAGTCTAAGCGGGGAATCTCGACATGCTAAGTACACTCGTCACACGCCGGTTGTGATGAATGAACCGATGGCGGGGAAAATAGCCTGTTAGTGAGTTGGAAAACTCGGATTAACCCTGGAAGAAATCAAAAGGAGAATGTTGCTTGCAGATCGATCCGGCGGATTGCATTGCCCGAGGAGAAAGGTCCTGTGGCGAGCGAATTGGACTCCCCGAATACCGGGGAATTGAGGTTTCCTACCGGCGTTCCATAATTTATGTGATTAAAGATATTTCTGGCCGACGCGGTTAAGGTCAGGTTGTAGCGTCGGCTCACTGCGGTACTCTGTCCGAAAGGGTTTCCACCAGCGCCGCTCAGTCCACGGCCACCCAAGCCGCCGCCGGGAGGACCACCCCGTCCTCCTCCTCCGTAACCTCCGGGCCCGCCGCCGGGGCCTCTCGCAGCCCCACCTTTTACTTCGGGGCCAAATCCAAAGGTCCGGCTAAGCCGCAAATTTAAAGAAACTGCGGCGGGGCCGTCGCCGTAGTTGATGGGAATCACGCTCTCACCCGCGGGCGCGACATTGAAATCTCCCAAGGAAGTTGTTCTCGTGTCATTGGCCGGAGTGTTGCCGTTAGCGAATCCGGGCCGATCGTTAAAAATTGAGTCAGCATTCAAATCCTGGCCGACGGTCACGTTGAATGGTCCGCCGGAATTAACCGCGAGAAAGGGATTCAATTGGAAGCGGTACGGCAGAGTTATGGTTCCACCAACGAACAGACGGTGCCGTATGTCGAAGGATGACCTTCCGTAGTCCTGAATGAGGTTGTAAGAGTTCGAGGGGAAACTCGACGAACCAGAGGTATCGCTGTTGGAATAATTCAGTGTGTAGAAGCCGAAGAGCGAAAGCTTGGAGGCAACATTAACTCTTGCATTAACTATTACCTGGTTTTGCCGGAAAATGGCGTTCGAGCTGTATTGGTAGATGTTCGTCGTTCCTCCAAATGGGCGCTCTGAAGTGGGAGGATACGTGCCAGGCAACGGAGCGTTGATATTTCTGGTGATGAACTGATCGTTACCGAGAGAGTTGAGATAGGTAACGGAGATGGTCGCGGATTTTGTAACCTGCCGCTCGATGCTGGCAGCGCTCTGAATAGTTCGCGGTGACCGCAAGTTTGGATTGACTTGATAAATAGTGGGGGATTGCGCGCCGGGAATCGTGCCTGCCGGAGGGATTGCGGGATAAAAATCCGGTGACTGGACGATCGTGCGTTGCTGCGTGATGCCGTTGAGACGCTCCTGTTCGAGGTCGAGATTGTATGTAAAGCGGTCGTAAAATATTCCGAACCCGCCACGAATTACCGTCTTGGGGGGATTCTTCCCACCGCCCAAGCCCCAGGCAATTCCCAATCTGGGTGCGAAGTCGGCGTGATCGCCGGTATCGTTTTGGCTTTCGAAACGCAAGCCGTAACTGAGAGTAAGGTTGGGACGGATTCTCCAATCGTCCTGGACGTAGGGACCTACATCTACCATTGTTACAGTCGAGAGAGGTTGGCCGTAGGTGATGGCGAACTGGCTGGCACCGCATTGGGCTGTCTGGGGAATCGAGGAGGAGGCTAGGCACAAAGCTCTACTCTGGGCCGGCGTAAGTCCGGCTTGGAGACCCAGCTCCGTCACCTGATACGCCTGGATAGATGGGAAGGTAAAGGTCCCGTTGAAGTTTCCCGTCGACCGGTTGGAATCCGTCACCACGCGCAGGCGGGCGCCGAATTTTATGAAGTGCTTGCTATGGACGATCGAGGTGTAATTTTGCAGCTCATAGTGGTTCTGTACGTCTTTTAGTAGGCCTTGCGGATTTCCGCCGCCGATGAATGCTCCCAGCACTGAGGTTGTGAAGCCGGCGGATTGAGGGAGTTGATTGTCGGTGTTGCGGTCATATTGAAACCGCGTTTCATTCACCACATTCGGACTCAATATTTGGGTATCGCTTATCTGTAACGTGTTTTCAGTTTGAGTGTCGTTGTAGGCCTGCGAAGCAAGGGAGAATTGTCCAACGCCCTGATTGTCCTGGGCGTTTTTTTCGTACTCGTAACGAGCCGTCAAAGTATTGTTCTGGCTCAGTTGAATATCCACTCGGGGAGAGATACTAGTACGGGTTCGGGGATTGGATATTGCCTCGCTGAATGGAACAGGATTGAAATTGGAATCCAGCACGGTAGCGTTGATCACTGAGTTTTGATTGATGTTCCTGCGTTCCGCTGTAAGGAAAAACGACGCTTTCTTGCCAAGAGGGCCGTTGAGATTGCCGCTGTAAAGTTCGGAGTGATAAGGAGGCTGCGGCGTGTTAAAGGGATTCCAATTGGAATTAAAAGCGGAATCGTTACCGTTCACCATGACTTGGCCATGGAAGTGGTCGGTTCCCGGCTTGGTGAAGATTTCGATTCGACCATAGCCGACCTTGTCATATTCGGCTGAGAAGGGATTCTGATTTATTCGGATCTCCCGAATGGAAGCCTTGGGCGGAAGCTGCCCTCCGCTGAATCCGTCTATATAGATTTGGCCGCCGTTGGGTCCCGCGGATGGGCCAGCCAGAGCCTGCAGTTCCGTCATCAGCTCGTCAGGATCATCCGATAATGCTTCGAGATCCTTCCCCTTGAGAATGATCGCGCCTGCATTGTTTTCGGGACTCACATCCACATTCGTCCCTTGATCCTGTACCTCGACTTTTTCTTTTTCAACCTGGATCGCCAGGGCGATATCCAACTTTTGCGCTTGCCCCGCAGCAACTGCAACGTTCTGTTGCACAGCTAAGGAGAAACCCTTGGCAGAGGTGACTATTGTGTACGTCCCCGGAGCCAGTCCTTTGATTTCATAATTACCGACGTTGTCCGTGACTGTGGAAGTCTTCTGTCCACTGGAAGAAGTGGCTGTAACATCGGCCTGAGGAATCACTGCACCGGTCGGGTCCGCGACGGTTCCGCGCAATGTGCCCGAAGTCTGCGCTAACGCGCCGATGGATGCGGCGAGCAGCACAAAGGCGGCAACTTCGAACCAACACACATAGTGCCGCCGCATCCTCATTTAATCTCCAGAGTCCGAGTCTTCCGTGGCTGCAAGCAACTGCAGATTCCTTGCTGCGCTCGGAATGACAAACGTTTTCTATTGGGTTGCTGCATCGCCGCCAGCGGATGATCCAAGGTTCCACGGCGACAACAATGTCGCTGCGCGTCCACTATTCGGGGATGCGGTCAAGATTGGTTCCACTCCGCTTAACAGGGTGATCGCTGTCGGCGAAGAAGTACCTGATCCTTCAGTCGCTACAATCATCACGGCGTCCCCTTTATGCAAGTCGGCAAGAGTTACGGTTGGCAGGCGGGTCAATATTTGTTGAAAATCCTGCGGACCGCCGGAACGATTCGCGCCTCCTCCCGAATATCCACCGCCCCCTCCCGGATAACCCCCGCCTTGGTATGCGCCGCCGCTCCGCATCCCAGTTCCGGATGCGGCCGAACCCGACCCCGCGGAGGGGCCTGTTGGTCTCATCCCATTATTCGCTACGCCACTGCTTGGGGATTCCCCGCTGGGCGACACACCGTTTGACGATTCGCCGCCGGATTGGTCCCCGGGGGCGCCCTTTAGTCTCATCGCTATTCTTTGGGCGTACATCGCCGGAAGTTGGCGCAATTGCGAATCCGCCGTGACCTTCACTAGCAACGATTTTTTTGTGATCAGATCCATCACGCTAATCGTGTTCTGGCCAGGATCGGTCGAGGAGACAGTCCCGGCAATATTACGAAACGTGCCCGAGACGACTTCTTCGGCGTCGAGCGATGCGCCATCCGGACTGTGCGTTCCCCGGGCTCGAAGCTGGTCCCCCGTATTGATCTGCGCAAGGGTTCCGGGTCTTGCATCGTCGAATTTCACGGAGTCGGGGGAATATCGGCGAATCACTGTGGATTTTGAAATGTTGACTGTGATGTTTTTTGTAGCCGCGAAACTCGCCACGGATAGTTGGATAGTCCCGGCGGCCGCATCAATCGACTTCACTAGTCCGCCGACTCCGCGCTTCTGCCAATCCTCGCGTTGCTGCTGTTGACGGGCCGCGACGTCGGACTGTTTCATAACCACGGCCGAAATCGCGACCACAGCTTTGCCGTCAGCCGAAGCTGCTCCCCGAATCAGCATCCGATCGCCGACCTGTAATTCCTGTAGCTGCATCGGCGTGGCGTCCTTCAAGCTTGTCTGCCCCGGCGCAGTCCGGATAACGCGAGTTGAATCTTGAATCAGAATATTGACCTCGGTTCCGGAATCAGTTTGCAGAGTCACTTCGCTGCCGTTAATCGACTTCACCGTTCCGACTGGCTTCAACAACGAAGCTGTCGTTGACGGTGCTGGTTCAGACTGGCCATAACAAAGAACGTTCAAGCACATCGCGATCGCAAAGATGGTTAAGTATTCGAACCCAACCCTTGCCGTCGATGAATGTCTTCGTGATGACATTTCTTCAATCTCTCGGAATTTTCGTTGTAGCCAGCTGCCGAACCGCAGGGCCTGACTTTCAGTCAGGCCTTAAACACCGCAAGACCCGTGATCGGCCCAAATGAAAGTCGGGCCCTTCCCGGTTCACCCGTGCGCCTGCTCCTTCGCGGCGTTACGGTGCATCCAGTCTCTTCCCTAGCCTTCACCCTTGCGCTTGTTTCTTCCAATATAGATTCAAACACGGCGCAGAGGCCAGATCGGGTAAAGAATCGTGTAATCACTGTAAAGTTTTGTTTTGCACAACTAAAGTGGCACGTTTACCTGTGGGATTCCCTTTTCCGAAACTTTCCCTTGCCATTAAAGAGCATCCTTTCGGATAATAGTTAAAAGTAAGCTTCCATACACACGTGTCCCGATACAGTCGAGCAGATTTACTTCGAATTCTTCGGCTCACGGCGCGCCAGTTGGCAGCTTGGGAAAAAGCTGAATTGGTGGCCGTAAGCGAAAGCTATTCCTTTTTCGACCTCTTGCAAATCAAAAAGATCCGTGACCTCTGCGCTCTAAAGGTGCGGCCGGCCATAATCCGGCAATCGTTGGCAGCGATGCAGAAGCAGGTGGCAGGGATGGAGAATCCATTGCTGGAAGCGGGCGCATTCACGGCTGGGCACCGCGTGGCATTCCGGCATAAGGGCAAGCTTGTGGAACCCATCGCCGGGCAGTTTATGTTTGACTTCACGCCGTCGGCAGGGGCGTTTTCCCGCACAGTGGAACTGAAAACAGTCCAGAAAAACGTCCGTAAGGGCGATGAGAAAGGCGAACCGGACCCGGAAGTCGATGTGTCCGAGCTGTTCGCGCGGGGCATCGCACTCGAGGATGATCCCGCCAATCAGTTACAAGCCATTGCGATCTATGAGCGTGTCTTGGAGCTCGATCCAGATCACGCCGCCGCTCACATTAATCTGGGGACTCTTTATTACAATCGCCAGGATTTCTCCGCAGCCGAGCGGCACTATCGAAGTGCAATTGAGGTTGATCCGCGCTATGCTCTCGCGCACTTCGATTTAGGAAACGTACTCGATGAGACCGGCCGGGTGGCCGAGGCCATCAAGACGTATTCAACCGCGCTGCAACTGGCGCCCACCTACGCAGATGCGCATTACAATCTGGCGCTTGCGTACGAGAAGTTGAAACAGCCGCGCAGTGCGCTCCGTCACTGGCGAGCTTACGTGAAACTGGATACAACCGGCCCCTGGGCCGTCCACGCCCGAAACCAAATTCAGCGAATCCTGCAAGCAGACGGTCTAAAGCTGCTGCAAGGCGGCAAGAAAAGCTGAAGTTGTATAGGGACCGCTCCCCGGCTGTCCGCGATAAGTCCTTCTTCAGAGATTTGGAACGGTAGCCTGCATGCTTCCCGTCTCGAGGCGAAGAGCATTAACCACAGAGGTCACAGAGGAATTTCTGATTTTGCTAATCCAAAACGAGGGAGAATTGTTCAAGAATCTGCACTAGTCATTAACCCTTCGCCCCGTCTACTCTGTGTACCCTGTGCCCTCTGTGGTTCCGGGTTGTCGTCGAATAAAATAGCTTGGAGCTTGCATGAAAGCCGCGATCCTGAATTCTCCGGCACCAATCTCGCAGCGTCCGTTGCAGATTGCAGATGTGCCGCAGCCGGTTCCGGCAGCTGGTCAGGTTCTTCTGCGAGTGCGGGCCTGCGGCGTGTGCCGCACTGACCTGCACATCGTGGAGGGCGAGCTTCCGCAACGTCGGCAAAGACTCATTCCGGGTCATCAGATCGTGGGTGAAATCGTGGGCGGTGCCACAGCGGAACTGCCGCTCGGCTCGCGGGTCGGCGCTTCCTGGATTGGGGGAATCGACGGGACCTGCTGGTATTGCCGTCACAACCTCGAAAACCTCTGCGATTCTCTAACTTTCACCGGCTACACCGCGGATGGTGGCTATGCCGAATATGTCACGGCTCGTGCCGACTTCGTCTTCCCACTGCCGGAAGCGTTGGACGACCTGCACGCCGCGCCGCTATTGTGCGCCGGTATCATCGGTTTTCGCAGCCTGCGAGTTGCCGGAGTCGAGCGTGGAGAGCGCGTAGGCCTCTTCGGTTTTGGCGCGTCGGCACACCTCGCAATTGCCGTTTTGCAGTCATGGCAATGTGAAGTCTATGTCTCAACCCGGGGAGCTTCGCATCGCAAACTGGCCGAGTCGCTCGGCGCTATATGGGTTGGCGACGAAACTGAAAAACCGCCTGTGGAACTTGACCGGGCAGTGACCTTCGCTCCGAGCGGCGATGTAGTCATCGCAGCTTTAGCGAGTCTTCGAAAAGGTGGAGTCGTAGGCATCAACGCGATACACCTCGATCGCATGCCTGAATTCGACTATGACCGCCTGCTCTGGGGCGAGCGCCAGATACGCAGTGTGGCCAACATGACTCGATCTGATGCTCGGGATTTTCTTGATCTAGCTGCCGAAATTCATCTGCAGCCGAGGGTCACAGCCTACCGCCTCGATCAAGCCAATGAAGCACTCACTGCTTTGAAGAGTGATCAAGTGGATGGCGCCCTCGTAATCATTCCGTAGCTTCAGAGATCTAGCTACAGTGATGGAAAGTGGGTCCAAGCTACCCTTCCCATTTCGCCGACTACGGCTGACCTTAATTGAGTTAAACTTCAGCGGACAAGCAGGGCCAGCATCAGCCTGTGGAGTTGCGCAGCTCGGTGCCGGTCATTCGCACGAGGTGTTTATGTCAAATCGCTTACGCACCTTACATTTCTCCCTCCCGCTCTTGATTACCTTTGCCGGCGCTTTCGCGCAGCAAAACCCGCAGGTTCCCACCTTTCGTTCAAAGACAGAGGTCGTGCTCGTGCCGGTGTTGGTGCGAAGCAAGACCGGCCCGGCGGAAGGGCTGAAGGCGGAACAGTTCTCCGTAACCGAGGATGGCAAGCCACAAAAAATCGTCTCCGTGGAATTAATAAAAACCGGGACCGACGTGAAGCGGCTTCAAATACCGGGCGAATTCTCAAACGAACTGGTCGCTCCTGGTCCGGCACGGCTCACGATCATTGGCCTTGACATGATTAACACTCCTTATCTGGACCAGTCGTTCGCCCGCCAGCAATTGGTCAAATATCTTTCCGCTTCGGCGAATACAAATGAGCAAACCGCAATCTTCGGAATGTACCGCGACGGCTCGGTTCGCTTACTTCAGGACATCTCCACCGATTCGGTGAAGCTCGCCGGGTCAGTCAAGTCCTCGACTGGAGCGCTGCCGAACTCCGCAGCCGATACGAAAACGACGCCTACTTCCAGCACGCTTCAAGTCAAGGCCGAACTGATAAACCAAAGCACCGGCCCTAACAAGATGAACGTTGGCTCCGAGGATCCGGCCTTATCCGCCGCGGCGAACGAAGAGCAAGCGCTGGAGTCGTTCAAGGAGGCTAGGGTTGGAGCCGGATCGTACGCACTGCGCCGAAACATGGAAGCGACCTTGTCGAGCATGCGGCAGATCGCGGAAGCATATTGGGGAGCGCCCGGACGCAAGTCGTTCATCTGGATCACCGGTAACTTCCCATTCGATATTACCGGGTCGGGCGAGTTCATTTCTCCCAAGGCGAATTTCACCGGCAGCACGATTGATGCGGGTCGATACCAGGCGGCTCACAGCGGCGCACTTCCCCCGTTGCCGGAGACGGCAAGCCTGGTCGGCAATGACGATCTCGCTCCATTACGACAGCAGTATCGGGAGTTGCTGCAGGAATTCGCCTCGGGAAACATCGTCCTGTACCCGCTCGATGCGCGCGGGCTGATGACTCTAAATCTGCAAGCGTCCGACACCGCTAACAACCCACTGCTGTTGCAACTCGATAAAGAGAATGTGAACACATCGCAGACGGCGATGGAGACGATGTCGAAGATGACCGGCGGCAAGACCTGTTACAACAAAAATGAAATTGAATCCTGCATCCGCGACGCCTCTCGAGATTCAGACGAGTACTACCTGGTCACTTACAATCGCGACAAGAAGAATAAAAAGCCGGGTTGGCGCAAATTATCGGTCAAGGTTGATCAGCCGGACGTGGAAGTCCGCGCCCGCACCGGATATTTCTTTGGAAGCGATCCCTCGGACAAGAATGCTCGCGACCGCGAGGTCGGAATGGCGATGCGCTCCAACGTTTCTCTCAGCGCAGTTCCCTTTTCGGCCAGCTTCAAGGGCGTGAAGCCTGCGGGGGATAAAAAAATCGTGAAGTACGAAATCTATATCCCACCGGCAACCGTCGAAGAAGCCGATCTGGGCGACAACAAGTTCCAGTTGGAAGTAATCGCAGTCGCCACTACTCCGAAAAGTGCGCGGGTTGACGAAGTCGTGGAAGTACTGGGAGCCAACTTGCCACCGGAGGCGATTGCCGCGATCCATCAGCAAGGCATCGCGTACGAAAACGTGCTGAAGCTTTCGCCGGGTGAGTACACGGTGCGCTTTATGGTGCGCAATGTTGCAACGAATGTAATTGGCAGCGTGATTGCGCCGTTGAAGGTTGAATAGGTGGGGCTGGGAACTAGAAGAAGATAGACCGGTCTCGAATGAAGGCTCCAATCCAGAGCAATACAAGCGGGACGAAGGGATTCACCGTCAGAGCGTCATGCGACAACTCGGTGGCAATTGCTCCGGCGAAGTAGCAGGAGGAGAAGATGAATCCAAGATGCATCGTAGCAGGAATTACGAACAAGGCAGCAAAAACCAACTCCATGATTCCGAGAAGGGTTAGGTATCGTCCGACACCCAGTTTGGTCATCGTTTCCACGACAGGTGCAGCACGAAGCAGTTTCGCAATGCCGGATAGCATAATTACCGCTGCGGGGATCCAGACCGCCAAATCTGCGATTAGACCGGAATTCGTCATAAGCACCTTTCATCCGAAGGGTTCGTTATCTCAAAAAATGGAATTGAGATCCATGTTCTAGTGCCGGAGCTTTCCAACTACGTAGAACACTAACGAGAGTACAACGCTGATCAAAATCGAAGTCGCGAGCGGAAAATAGAACGTCGTATTCTTTCCGCGATACAGAATATCTCCAGGAAGACGGCCAAGGGGTAGGTTGGTGCGCCCAAGCAGCAGGAAGAGTCCTCCCAATAGGAGCAGCGTCAGGCCGAGGAATACGAAGAATTTGCCGAAATCCAGCATTGCTGTCTCTCGCTCCGAATTAGGCGGTAGAAGCCGAAGCCGCCGCTCTCAGCCAACCCTCCATCTGGTTATGGTCGACGACGCCTGCCTGTTGATTTACCGGACGGCCTTTATACAGAACGAGAAAATTCGGTATGCCGCGGACGTTGAATCGATTGGCTAGCTCCGGATAGCGCTCCGTATCGACCTTCAGGACAATGGCCTGGCCTGCCATGTCTGCCGCAGTGCGAGCAACCTCTGGCGCTGCCATGCGGCAAGGCCCGCACCATGCCGCCCAGAAATCTACGAGTACCGGAACTCGGGCGTTATTGACGGTCTCGTCAAACAAAATAGGATCGGCTTCGAGAGGCTCATCGACCGGCCGCAAAGGCGATTTGCAAGCCCCGCAGCGGCCTGTATCCGCCAGGTGACTCGCTGGAACGCTGTTCTTTCGCCCACAAGTTTTGCAAGCCCGGACAGCAGGCACAAGGATCTCCGGTCGCACTAGCGGTCTCATTAAATGCGCGGACTTTAGGGCTCTTGCTGGTGTCGGACGCAAGAAAAATCGCCGACGGTTGTCTAACGTTTTGAAGCCATCCGCAATCAGCAATCGCTCGACATTCGCGCCTAACAATCTTCTCCAAACCTAACTAGCGGCTCTGAGCTGTAAGAGCTGAGCATCGATGGCGCTGGTGAGGGTTGCGAAATCGTAAGCGCCATCGTGCCTGACACCATTAATGAAAAATGTCGGAGTGCCATTCACTCCGCTGCGAACGCCTCCAAGGAAGTCTCTTTTCACCTTGGGCGCGAACTCATGACTTGCAAGAGCCTCGCGCAAGTCATCGACGGATAAGCCGATTCCGCTGGCCAGTTCAAGCAGCAGCTTCGTACTCAGGCGTTGCTGGTTTTCGTAGATGCCATCGTGCATCTGCCAGAAACTGCCGTTGGCGCCTGCGAATTCTGCGCCCTCAGCAGCCGATTCAGCATGAGCATGGATTTCAGCTAGAGGGAAATTTCGAAAAACGAACCGAAGATCATCCCCGTAGCGCTCCTGTACCTGCTTGACGATGAAATAAGCGCTTCCGCAATGAGGGCATTCATAATCGCCATATTCGACGAGGGTGACCGCCGCCTCTTCACTGCCCTGAATGTGGTCCTCGGAGGTAACAGAAACCTTTAAGTTAGCCATGACTCTCTCCTCTTATTACTCAGCATCTCACGCAGATTTTTCAACTCTTTCCGATTGGAGATCTTCCAACGCTTGCAATATTCCCTCGGCTCCGGGATTCACCGCAACCGGCGAACAGAAGCTCCAGGCGATTTTCCCATCTCTATCAATTACGAAAAGAGCGCGCTCGCAGAACCCATCTTTCTCGCGGTAAGCACCATATTTCTTCGCCACTTCACCTTTGGGCTCGAAGTCAGCCAGGAGTGGGAAATGCAGATTCCGATCCTTGGCGAAGGCCGCGTGGCACCATGCTCCATCCACCGAAATGCCCATCACTTCGGCATCATATTTTTGAAACTCTGGCAGGATTTCGTTATACACCGCCATCTGATCTCCGCAAACCGGACTCCAATCCGCTGGATAGAAAGCCAGAACCACCGGCCTGCCGCGCAATTCGCGTAAGCTCAGTTTTTGATCTGGAGTAACGTTCAGCGTGAAGTCAGGCGCGACCGCTCCCGGAGGAAGAATTCTTGCCATTTTGTCACCGCTTTCCACTTCGAATTTTTAATGCGATCGTCTCCAGTATATGACCTTTTTCCAGCCTTTCGGGGGCCTTTGCCGCCGGCGAATATACTGCGGCGATTGGTACGTCTAACCGCGCCTCATTAATCGCTCGATTCAATTTTGCGAACTGCGGGATCGATTTTGCGAACGGAGATCGAGCCAACGATACTAAGGCGCCGGACTAGGGCAGGAGTGAACCTGAGCATGCGAGTACTTTTTCGAAACCAGAATAAATAGAACTCGTCCTTCCGGTATTCGCCAGTCGGACGGCTTTATTTCTGCTGCTTAGGCGGATTCCTGTTTTCTGGCTGCTTTTGTTGTAAATGCTCCTGTTGCTGTTGGTGCCTTTGTTCCATTTGTTGTGTCTGTTGCTGATGCCGTTGCTCCACCTGTTGCCTTTGTGCCTCATTGGCGTTCTGTCGTGCCAGCTTCTGGTGTTCCTTCTCCTGTTGCTGCTGGAGCTTCTGATGGTCGCGTTCTTGTTGCGCATACAGCTTGTCCTGCTGTTGCTGATATTTCTGATCGGCCTTAGGGTTCCCGCTATTTACCGGCGCAGGACGTTGGTGAGGCGAAAGATCGTTGGGATGGACCGGAGTGGCATTTCCGGGACGAGGAACATTATTCGGTGAAGCAGTATTCGGTGGACGAGGTACATTGGCGTTGGCTCGCTGTTCAGCTTGGCCACGATTGGCTGGGGGATTGTAAGGTGCTCCCGCCTGTCTGGCGCGCACGACCCCGCCTCCGTTAAACTCTGCCGGCCTGGCGCTGGCTGCGATCGCGGGCGCACCATGGTTCACGGACGCCCGTTGTTCTGGATTCGTTCGCGCTGCCTGGACATGTTGAACTTGAGCGCTCACAGGCGGGATATGTCTCTCATGTGCGACGGCCTCTTGTTCAGGCGTGGGACGCGCATTGATCCCACCATTCCCGCCGTTGTAGCTGACGCGGGTCACATTATTATTTATTACGGTCGTGTTGTAGACGTTGTGAATGTTGGTCACATTTACGTTGTTGACAGAACGGTTGTAGTAGAACCGGTCATGATCCCAGCGGCCGCCCTCGTAACCATTTCCAAAGTATCCGAAGCCGTAGTTGATTCCGCCGTAGAAGCCGATGCGTGGCCCCCAGTAGCCTTCGTGGAAGATAAATGCGCCGCCACCCCAACCCCAGTAGCCAGGAGTCCATAAGTAGCCTACTTGCGGCGCTAAAACCCACGTGCCAGGCACCCAGTAATAATCACCCTCGTCGTAGTCATATGCCCAGTAGCCAGGAGTCCAGATATATCCCTCGCCGGGGCAAAGGGGCTGCTCGTAGACCGGAATTGCCGGCGGGCCAATTCTTATCGAGATCGCGATTTGCGCGAATGATCCCGCTGACATCGCAAGCACTATAACTGCGAACAACAAAGAACGAACGGAGCGTAGGATACGCATCGTTTTCCTTTTGCCCAGAAATCCTTCGCTTGCCCGGTACTACTTTCGTGCAACGGGTTGCGTGGAATCACAGGCTCCGAAACCTTGACGCCGACTCTCTAAACTCAAAAACCTGGCCGAAAACTATAACCGATCGAAATACTATAGCGGCCCATCGTGCCTGAACTAAATTCGTTGTTGTTGTTGATCAGGTACAAGTGAGCCTCGGGACGAATAAATAAATTGCCCCACACGTAGAAGCGGATTCCGCCTCCGAAATGTCCCGCGAAATGATTACTGCTGACGTAGTTGGTGCAGGTTACGAAATTACAGGTATAGACTCCCGTGTAGAAACGAAGGTCCTCGCCTCCCACGCCGGCCATTAGCTCAGCGGCCACTTTTTTCCCAAGCTGTGGAGCGTAAATCCCGTTGAAGTCATACAAGATGGTTCGATAGGGCTGGTATCCGCCATAAAGATTCTGAGTTGCCCTCCATGCGACCTCACCCTGTACGCCAAGGTGATGCTTTATCAGAACATCAGCGCTGAAACTAGGGTAGAGGCCGCCTCTGTTAGAAGGAAAAAATGTGCCGGTAGCGTCAGCTTTTCCTGCTGGCGCGGTCACTGTTCCGAAGCCAAAAGCTGCGTCGAACTGTTGCGAATGAGCAGGCAGGTTGAGTAGAACGAACAAACAAAAAATCGAAGGTAGAGTTAGCTTTCTCAAAGGATTCTCCCAGGTTGCGGCCAAGGCCGCGGATTTTGTCTTTTTCCTTTTGTTCCCTTCTTATGGGTATCAAACACTTGGATGATTGGAAATGTTGCGGCGATAGTAAAGAAACGTAAAACCGAGCGCTCCAAAGGTTGCTGGCCAATGGATTTAGCAGTTTTCTAATGTATGCATTGCCGAGAGCGCTGTAATCAGATTGCAAACTTCATTTCGACACAACTCTCTCTTGACTTCGCCTTTTATTCGCTTACAATGCGGCTATGGCGATTACCAAACGGCAGCGGCAAGTTTATGACTTCATTTCGGAGTTTGTGCAGAAGCAGGGTTATTCTCCATCCTTTGACGAAATCGGGCAGGGACTTGGGCTGAGTTCGCTGGCCACAGTGCACAAACATATATCCAATCTTGAGAAGAAGGGATTGTTGACCCGCGATTACAATCGCAGCCGCTCGATCGATCTGCTGGCCCCCAAAGGGCGCCTCAAACAGGCGATGGCCGTGAACACGACCATGGTGCTGCCACTCATGGGACGAATCGCTGCCGGGTTGCCGATCGAAGCGGTGGAAAATCCCGAGACTATTTCGCTGGCTGACTTCGTGCGATCAAAGGAAGTCTTCGTGCTAGAAGTGCGCGGAGACTCCATGCAGGACGAACACATTTTGAGCGGGGATTACGTATTGGTTGAGAAGTCGAAAACCGCCCACAACGGAGACATTGTTGTTGCTCTTCTCGATACCACAGACGCAACTCTAAAGCGTTTTTATCGAGACGGCGACAAGATTCGCTTGCAGCCTTCGAATGCGAGCATGAAGCCGATCATCGTGCCCGCAGCTTCAGTTCAAATCCAGGGGCGGGTCATTGGAGTGCTTCGTAAATACTAACCAGCCTAACTTCACAGCAAAAAGAAACGCCCGGACTGGGTCCGAGCGTCTGATCGCGTCCATCTAATCAATTAGACGAGATGTTTGTCGAGCGCCTGTTGTATCGCTTCCTTGGGCCGGTATCCGACAAGCTGCTCTACTACTTGTCCTGCCTTGAATACCAAAAGCGTTGGAATTCCGGTGACTTTGTAGCGCATTGGCGTGGCGCTGTTGCGGTCGACGTCCATTTTGCCGATTTTGACTTTGCCCCCATAGTGCAGGGCCAACTCTTCGACGATGGGAGCAATAGCGCGGCATGGTCCACACCAGGTCGCCCAGAAGTCCACTAAGACCGGAGTTTCAGACTTCAGCACATCCTGGTCAAAATTCGCATCGTTCACTTCAATAATTCCGTTTCCTGCCATCGCTCCTCCAGTAAATTCAAATCCGCCGGATACAGCCTAACGTTTCCGCGTGACGACTGAGTATCCTAGCACTTTTGTTAGATGCCAGAGCTAGTCAGAAGTCGCAAGGCGATAACTCCAAGGCGAGTTCCGGCAAATAAAAAGCGCCCTAAACTTTCCAGTTTAGGACGCCCCGGCAGCCCTCCCCCGGAACTGCCAAACCACAACTGGATACTATGGGGAGGCCAGTGAGCTGTAAACGTCACTTTGGTAATAGCAGTTTTTCGGTGCGTAACATTGAGCGGATTCTCGCGGAAGAAGAAGATTTTTCAGGCAGGAGTGTCTCGATCCAGGATTGGAAGTCTCTACTGTTTTTCCCAGCTCTGACCAGCGTCAGATGTCGTCCAGGATTCGTTGCTCGCGGTTGTCAATTTTCCGTGTTGATAATCCTCAAACTCAATGCCGATGATGTCCGAAGTAGGTAGGTTTCTTTTCGCTGTCGACTGCATTTGCGTCCAGTGCTGCCCGGCATCGGTGGAATGGAACAGAACGCCCTTTTTCCCGCCCAGCCATATACTTTCGCCCTCCGACGCAACTGCACGGAACGTTTGACCATGCGAAACCTGAATCCGGTGCCACGTAATTCCTCCATCGAGCGACTGTTGAAGAGTGCCCTCTGCGGTCAACGTCCAGCGGGGATTTAGGTCGCTCAAGTCGTTCTGAGCGTAGCCAGGACTCAATTCCAAGACCATTTGCCGATCCAGACTTTCTTCTGACTCCGCGCTCAAGACTTGGGCCTCTTTAGCTTTTCCGGGAATGGAAACGTGAGGCCTTCGCGGCGCGCCGACATTCTCCGCAAGCTGCTTTTCCGAATTTGCGGTGGGCAGGGAATTCACAACTGCCGGAGTCGTTGCGACGGATTGGTTGCTCTCAAATGTGGACTGATTCTGTCGTACGGCCGGACTTCTTTCAGGATTCAGCGCACGGTAACCCGGGTGCATTCTCATGGCTGCAACTACAATCACCGAGCATGCCACGACGCTGGCCCATCGCAATACAGGCCAGGAGATATAAGGGTTGGAAGGTACCGCGGCATATTCCTGTGCGGGAATACCTTGCGGTGTCGCTAAGAAAACTAGCTCTCTGCAATCCGCGCATTGTGCCAAATGCTCCAGCACCGGCGCGCTGTCAGACCCGCTCAGCGCCCTTTCAGAAAAGGCGCTGAGGAGGTCTATAGGAGGATGCTCAATGATAGGCTTCTGTGTCCGATAGAGCCGCTGCCGCAACAAATTGTGAATCGATTTCATGATTCAGTCACTTATATTGACTTCGACTCTATTGTCCGCCGGGCACTTCTGCCTTTCCTTCTGAGAACGGTTGAACCCGGGTTTCTTGCGTCAAGTTCTTTCGAATATTGAGGCGCAGGTCCCGAATATCGACTTCCAACGATTCTTCGGCCTGACGGCGGCTCATGCCGCGACGGGCCAATCCCGCTAAAATCTGCTTACGCAACGACTTGAGCAGCTTATCCACCTTTCGGCTGATGGTGGACTCGTGAACCGAAAGCATGCGGGCGATCTCAGCCAAGGTCTTGTCGTCAAGATAATAGGAGGCCAGCACGAACCGGTCTTCGGGGGATAAAGCCGTTAAAGCCTCGTCGGTAGCGGCTTCCAGCCTTGGATCCAGTGGCCGATCGGTCTCAGGCGTTACCGCAGCGGCAGGGAATTGGGTTCCCGCTTCCGCTTCTTCCTCAAAGCTTACTAGTCGCCGGCGACGACGGTACTGGTTGACGTATTCCTGGGCAATTACGGTGCGCAACCAGCCTTCTAACGAACCCCGGCCGGTGTAGGAAGTCAGTTTTGAGATGCGCTGTCCCTCGCGCAGGCCTGTTCCGTACAGGTCGGCATAGATCGAATCGGCAAGCTCCCGTGAGGATTCTTTGCTGATGTACGTTGCAATGTCGTAAAGCTTCTCGCGGAAACGCGACAAGAAGGCTTCCCATGCACGATCGCTGCCGGCGGCACACGCGCGAGCTAAAACCAGATCGTCGATGCGCAAGCTGTTATAGAAATCGCGGAGGGCACCGGGCTTTTCTCGCGCATCCGAGGAAACGTATTTCGAACTAATTTCTTCCAAAATTGCCGCGAATTGCTGAAGGGTCAATCCAAACGCCAGGGCGGGACTCTTTGCGTACAGGGACTCGATCAGAGTATGCAACTCCGAAGGAAGGTGTCCCGATTCCCGAATGTCTTGCGTCATAATTCCGCGATCCGCTGCCATGCTATCAATTATTAGACGCGGGAATCGTACTTTCTGGGGAGCATTGCAAGCAGCATATTAATGTCAATGCAGAATACTCGACACGGGGCTGTCGTACGGTTATGAGGCATATTAGAGATGCAGCGACTTCGTTGATCCTCTTCTCGGAAATCCTTGTCGCGTGTGGATTTACGCTGATGGTGGGACATACCCGTTTTAGTGATTGGACTATCGTACTTTGGCAGTTTCTCATTCCTTCGTGGATTATTTTGACGATACCCTTTTGGATCCGTGACATTGTGAAACGGAGCACTCGAAAACAAGCTGCCTTCGCCATTCTGGTGGCTCTGCCCTCCTTACTTTTGGACGCATGGATTCTTCGGTGGGGAAGGATTTAACCGTACCGCGCCTGGTTCGGCCGCGATCTCATGCGCGCATCATTAGTTTTTGATCGCGGCTATCCATTGCGAGACTTCAACCCATGCTGCGCGAAGCGCGCCTCTTGAGTCAAATGGCATGCCGAGCGCGGCACCCGCGGCTGCGGAGGCCATCGTTGTCCATCTGGACGTGAGCGAGTCATCGGGTTCCGAGAATTGCATGTCCGCTGTCGATTCCAGCGAGTCGCGTCCGGAAGAGGCGATCTGCGGAGTCTCTTCACTGCTATGCATAGCCAGCAGTTTAGGTGGAGGCTCGAAATAGGGTAAAGTTACGCTCGTGTCTCTTCAGTCATTACCAAAGACGGAAATAATTTGTCCTCAGGAGCGAACTTGTCATGAAATGCACATCCAGAGCGTGGGTGTTCGTTGTACTGTTAATCATCGCGGCCGCTGCATTTGCAGAAGGCCCCGGCTATCACATCATTAATACTTTCAAACTGGGCGGGGAAGGTGGATGGGATTACCTCACGCTGGATGCCAATGCCCGCTACCTGTACATATCGAGAGGCACGCACGTGATTGTGATGAACGCGGATTCAGGAACCGTTGAGGGCGACATTCCGGACACGCCGGGAGTTCATGGAATTGCATTGGCTCCCGATCTGGGACGTGGATTCGTGAGCAACGGCCGCGAAGGGACAGTTACGATCTTCGATCTGAAATCGCTAAAGGTAATCAGCAAGGTTAAAGCAGGCGAGAATCCTGACGCGATTCTTTACGATCCGGCCACTAAGCGAGTCTTCACATTTAATGGCAGAAGTAAGGATTCGACCGCAATTGATGCGACTAACGGTAATGTGCTGGCAACCATCAAACTGGATGGCAAACCGGAATTCGCAGTCAGTGACGCCAATGGGAGGGTATTCGTGAACATCGAAGACAAGAGCGAACTCACGGAAATCGATCCTGACAAGCTGCAGGTGAAATCGACATGGCCCTTGGCGCCTTGTGAAGAACCCAGCGGGCTTGCTATAGACCGGAAAAACCATAGGTTATTCGCTGGATGCAGCAATCAGATGATGGCAGTTGTCGATGCCGATAATGGAAAAGTGATCACAACTTTACCGATCGGAAAGGGAGTAGATGCCACCGCGTTCGACCCGGACAACGGCTTTGCTTTTGCGTCTTGCGGCGATGGCCACTTGACGATAGTTAAGGAGGACTCGAAAGATAAATTCAGCGTCGCGCAGAATGTCCCCACACAGGAAGGCGCGCGCACCATGGCCCTAGATGCGAAGACCCACAATGTCTACCTGGTTACCGCAAAATTTGGTCCGCCTCCGGCTCCCACGCCCGCCCAGCCCCATCCCTGGCACTCGATTTTGCCGGACACATTCACGGTTCTGGTGGTCGGGAAATAATGCATATCGTCAGCGCTACTCGACTCGAAGTTCGGACCAGGCGGTTTGTCGAACGGGCCTTGTCCCTTTTGCTATTTGTATGCTTCGCCTCATCCCTGGGCACAAGCTATTCGGTGCTGACCCATGAAGAAATCGTGGATCTTTTGTGGAAAGATCAGATTCAGCCCCTTCTGCTGAAGCGTTTTCCGCAATCCACTCCCGATGATCTTAAACAAGCGCACTCTTACGCCTACGGTGGAAGCTTGATACAAGATATGGGCTACTACCCGTTTGGCAACGCATATTTTAGCGACTTGGTTCACTACGTCCGCAGCGGCGATTTTGTAGAGGCGTTGGTAGAACAATCCACGGATGTGAACGAGTATGCTTTCGCCCTGGGGGCTCTCGCCCATTACGCCTCGGACAACATGGGACATCCCACCATCAACAAAGTCGTGGCAATCAGCTTTCCTAAGCTACGAAAGAAATTCGGGCAGGAAGTCACTTATGCGGACAATCACAAAGCTCACATCCAGACCGAATTCGGATTCGACATGGTGCAGGTTGCGAAAAATCGCTACACCTCTGATAGCTATCACGACTTCATCGGGTTCAATGTCTCCAAGCCGGTAATGGAGCGGGCGGTGGTGCAGACATACGATCTCAAAGTTCAAGATATCTTCGGCGACGAAGATCTTGCTATCGGAAGTTTTCGACGCAGCATCAGCGTAGTGATCCCGGAAATGACGCGTGTTGCGCTGCTCAACCGCAATAACGAAGTCATTCGCGATACCTCGAACTCAAACGAAAAGATATTTCTTTATCATCTTTCGCGTACCGACTATCAGAAAGAATGGGGGCAAGGGTACCGAAAGCCCGGTTTCGGAGCTCGAGTTCTGGCGTTTTTCCTGAAGATTGTTCCAAAAATCGGCCCCTTCAAGGCGCTCAATTTCAAGATACCCACGACCCAGACTGAGGACATGTACATAAAGAGCATCAATCAGTCGACCGATGAATATGCCGCCACGCTTAAGCAGACGAAGAACGACAAGCTCGATCTTCCGAATACGGATTTCGATACAGGCCGCCCGACCGCGGTAGGTGAATATTCGCTCGCGGACAAAACTTACGCACGCCTGCTGGACGATCTCGACAAAAAGCATTTCGACCAGGTTAGCCCGGAGTTGCAGCAGAGCATCCTGGACTTCTACGCCAAGGGAACGCCTATGGTTGCGAAAAAAAACGACAAGAAAGATCGGCAGGCATGGCAAAAAACGCAAGATCAGTTGAACCGGCTGAAAGCCCTGAACCTGGATCATCCGGATACAAAATCGACGGCAGCGATCCCCGCAAGTTAAGTTAAAAGACAAAGTCAGCGATGCCAGCCCAAACGTCTGCTGCTAAACTAATCACCGCGCTTAAGGGGTCAACGTAGCGAGGTGAGCAGTGGCGGATGTCGTTCCTGATAGACCTACAGAAAAAGACAAAAGTCTCGACAAATTCTACCGAGCCCGGATTACCAAACGCACGGATCTCGCGGAAGATCTCTGGACGGTCAGAGTTCAAGCCGGCGGCGAATTCAAATTCGCGCCCGGGCAATATGCAACGCTCGGTGTGGACGGTCCGGACAAGCGATCGGAGCGGGCGTACTCGATTGTTTCGTCGCCTTACGAAAGTGAACTCGAATTCTTTTTTGAGCTGGTCCCCCAGGGCGAACTGACGCCCAAACTTTATAAGTTGCAGGTCGGGGACGAAATGCTCATGCGAAAAATTCCCAAGGGCCGGTTCACTCTTGACACCAAGAGCGGACGCACCAATCACCTGCTGGTTGCAACCGTAACCGGAGTGGCGCCGTTCGTCAGCTATGTTCGCTCTCTTTATAAAGACTGGAAGGAAGGCAAGTTTGCCGGGGAGCATAAACTTTTTCTGCTTGAAGGAGCCAGTCGCTCCTGGGAACTCGGTTATTGCGAGGAGTTACAAAAATTCGCGCTGGAGGTTCCATGGCTGAAATATGTCCCAACGATCAGCCGTCCCTGGGACGATACAAAGTGGGTCGGCGAAACCGGACGCGTCGACGATGTGCTGCGCAAATATGCCGACATGTGGGGACTGACTGCCACCGATTCCGTCGCGTATTTGTGCGGCCATCCTGACATGATCGAGGGAGGCAAGGGAATCCTGAAGCGAATCGGCTTCACGAAAGAGGTTGTCAAAGAAGAAATCTATTGGATTCCGGCGAAAGAGGTAGTCGCAACTTGATCTGGTTCTTGGAACAGAATCTTTAGGCTTAATTTTAGAAACACGGAAAACTCGGCGTAACCACTCCAACGACCAACTGGTTAAAGAGCGTTTTCTGCAACTGGACATAGTGTCCATTGGCCCACACAAAGTGGACCCACTCGACCAGCCCATAACGTTGATTTACGTAATACTCCTCTTTATCGAGGCACGTATAATTTCCATCGCAGTTGTAGCGATAGCTGATCACCAGCGCCTGTAGATTGCTGGGCAAGTTCCCTCCGACCGAAATAGAATACGGTCCCCAAACTTCATTGACCGCATTCTCCAGACCCAACGTGACGGAGCAACTTTGCGAACAGTTCGTGTGCAGATCATAGTTCGTGTTTGTAACTTTGATCGTGGATCCCGGAGAACCTGCACTCGCGCATCTTGGAACCAATGGCATGTTGGTATTGTTGGTAAACTTTTTGTAGCTTTCGGGGACAGAGTATGACAATTCTGTGATCCATAAATAAACATTGTTGTTGTCGTAGAGTTGAATATCCCAAGGGTATCCGAGCGGTCCCTTTACCCAATAAAATTTGTCCCCTTGCATCACCGTGTACAGCGGGTTCGAGGTTCCCTCCAGATGGTATGTCGACCGAAGGTCCGCATCCATAGTCATCCAATCCAGCATGTCGTAGGTTCCGGCAGGACAGGTGGTCGTGGACTCCGCGGCGGCCGATGTTCCAAGTCCAAACGCGCCGATAAGCAGCGCTGTTTTTAGAAGACCTGTGACTAGCAAGGATAGGAAGTTTGTCGACGTTTGCCTCCGTCGCAAGTTCGTAGCATGGGAGGAAATTCTTTTAAGGATGCGTGGCACAATTCACCTCTGGGTGGGAACAGCGAACAATCTACTGGGCGGTTTGCATTAGTTCAAGAGTAAACGGAGTTTTTTGTCACAATTTCTTGGGAACTTGTCATGGAATGTGACTTGATATTTTTTCGTTAGGGTAAATACCTTAGCGAAACGCGCCCGAAAAGAAGATTTCCGTGTATTGACTCGCCAGTTGCGCCTCTTGCAACGTGCCCTGCGGTTTGTACCACTGGTAAATCCAGTTGATCATGCCGAGTAGCGCGAAGGCCGCGGCCCGCGGATTCACAGTCGCCTGCGACTTCCGCTTCCGTTGCACTTCAGCAACTAAATTCTCCACGAAGTGAATGTAATCTTTCTTGCGGCCGTTGATGCGTTTGCGCAGAGGAGGCGCCAACGGATGATTCTCATGAAGCATCACCGTGATTTCCCAATCGCTCTGGCTCAACACAACTCCAATGTGCAATCGGATCACGGCCCGTAAACGCTCCTCGGGATCGCTGATACCGCGCGCGACTTTAATCACGCGGCCTTCAGTGATGTCCATCGCCTGGTTCATCAAGTCGAATAGAATTTCGTCCTTGCTCTTGAAATGGTGATAGAGCCCGCCCTTGCTAAGTTTCAGCGCAGCGGCGACGTCGTTCATCGAAGTGCCGTCATAACCCTGTTGCTGAAATAAGCGAGCAGCGGTACGCAGTATTTCTTGCCGGGGATCAGTGGAAGGGTCACGAGCCATTGCGGGAAAGGATATACAGGTGGAAGGGATATTGCCAAATGAGATAAGTAGCGGTTCCTCGATAGGCATCCTCGATGTCATAGCTAAACTCTGAAATTGGGTTTATACCCGATGGGAGTAAGAGAGGGATTTCCAATTGCGTCCTGTCCCATTTCGGCTCGACCTATCTACGGCATAATCTTTTGGATCACGTTTGCCTTGTGGGTATTACCGGAAATCCTCTTCTGGAAAATTAAGCGATCGACCGACGCAACGAAAGTTCGTGATAAAGGATCTCTCGATCTCATCGTCATACTTTTCTGGGCTGGGATAGCAGCAGATTTTCTAATTTCTTTTCTCCTCCCACAAACCGTCATATCGTGGAAACGAACTCGTGTTTTTATCCTTGGTATTTTTCTTATGACCACGGGGATTGCTCTTCGTTGGTACTGCATCCTCATTCTCGGCAAATTCTTTACCTTCGACATTGCCATTCGTTCCGGCCAACCTCTGATCGAGACGGGACCTTACCGGTATGTCCGGCATCCTTCCTACACGGGCGCCTTATTGACCCTTGCGGGGTTTGGTTTGGCGCTTGGGAATTGGGTGGGGCTTGCCGCAATCCTCCTCAGCATGGGACTGGCATATTCCTACCGCATACCGGTTGAAGAAGCCGCCCTCACTGCGGCGCTCGGAGATTCTTACAAAGAGTATGCGAGTCGCACATGGCGTCTTGTGCCATTTTTATTCTAGAGTCTGGGGTCGCGTAATTATTGGACAGAGGAACCATGATTTCGAGACGGGAATTTATTGCTGGCTCGGTTGCATTTGCGGTCGCAGCACACTCCCCGTTAAACCTTGCCGCTGAACCGGTCCTTGTAAACGATGTTCATTCCCAACTCAATTCCACCCGAGTTTTGGAAATTTTGCAGCCCAGGTCGGTCGAGGAGGTACAGAACATCATTCGTACGGCGCGAAAAAACCGCGGAATTATCTCGGTTGCTGGCGGCAGGCACGCGATGGGAGGCCAACAATTCGGTAGCGATACTGTTCTGATTGATATCAGAGGGCTGAATCGACTGCTCGCCCTGAATCGTGAACATGGAATCGTGGAAGTCGAAGCGGGAATTGAGTGGCCAGAACTGATCGATGGTTACCTCGCACTCCAGAAGGGCGATCCCAAGGCTTGGGGAATTGCTCAGAAGCAAACCGGAGCTGATCGCTTGACCATCGCTGGAACGATCGCGGCGAATGCACACGGGCGGGGTTTGCGGATGAAGCCGTTCGTCAGCGACGTCGAGTCTTTTGTCCTGGTAGACGCAACGGGAACGGTCAACAAGTGCAGCCGGACAGAAAACGTGGAGCTATTTCGACTAGTGCACGGAGGGTATGGCCTTTTTGGAATCGTTACCTCGGTGAAGTTACGCCTCATACGCCGACAGAAGGTCGAGCGAGTTGTCGAAATTCGAACCGTTGATGATCTTATAGGCGCGTTCGACAAGCGCATCTCTGACGGGTTTCTGTACGGGGATTTCCAATTTTCTATAGAGCGCGATTCGGAAGATTTCCTGCACAAGGGCGTTTTCTCTTGTTATAGGCCTGTCCCAGCCGACACGCCGATGCCTGTATCAGAGAAGCAGCTGACGGATGAAAATTGGCGGCAGCTTCTATACCTCGCGCACACAGATCCAAAGAAAGCTTTCGAAAGATATTCGGAATACTATTTGTCGACCAACGGGCAACTGTATTGGTCGGACACCCACCAGTTGGGTATTTATCCCGACAACTATCATCGGACAATTGATGCCAGCATGCACGCCCCCTATGCTGCCACCGAAGTTATCACGGAAATAAATGTTCCAAGACCAATGCTGAAGGGATTCTTCGATGAAGTGAGGGACGATTTTCGCAAGAACAATGTGGACTTAATTTACGGCACCGTTCGCCTTATTGAGCGCGATGATGAGACGTTCTTGCCTTGGGCAAAGCAGCCCTACGCATGTACGATCTTCAACCTACATACCGTCCACAGCCCTGAGGGTCTAAATCGCTCAGCCGAAGCTTTCCGCAGGCTCATCGACATGGCATCGCGGCGCGGGGGAACTTATTACCTCACATATCATCGACACGCTACTAGGGTCCAAGTCGAAAACTGTTACCCGCAATTTGCGGAGTTCCTCAAGCTGAAGCGGAAGTACGACCCAGAGGAGAGGTTCCAAAGCGACTGGTATCGACATTACAAGACAATGTTTGCGGATCGCCTCTGACATCGATTTGGCGCTTCGGCTGACGCGCTCCTTGACACCGTTCACCACCCTCACTACCATTTAATATTCTCGGCCGACCGGTCGGCGTTCCGTTGTCCTTCATTCCAGCGCACATAGGAGAAGACGTGGCTACTGTTTTCTACGAGCATGACGCAAATCCCGATGCCCTCAAGGGCAAGGTTATTACGATTTTGGGCTATGGAAGTCAAGGCCACGCCCAGGCGCTGAACCTTCGCGATAGTGGCTACAACGTGATCGTCGGGCTCGATCCGCAGCGACCGACGGCGCAACAGGCGAAGGCCGACGGCATGGAAGTTCTGCCTCCGGCTGAGGCGGCTAAGAAGGCGGATTGGATCCAGATTCTCACTCCAGACGAGACTCAAGGCGATTTTTACGAGTCGGCGATCAAGCCAGCGCTCCATGCCGGAAAGATTTTGGGAGTGTCCCACGGCTTCAGCATTCATTTCAAAACTGTAGTTCCGCCGAAAGATGTCGACGTGGTGATGATTGCTCCCAAGGGCCCCGGTCATCTTGTTCGCCGCGTGTATACCGAAGGCCGGGGCGTGCCGTCGCTCCTAGCCATTCATCAGGATGCGAGCGGCCGCGCCCGTGAATACGGACTGTGCTATGCCTACGGCATCGGTTCGACTCGCGCCGGAGTTTTGCAGACTACGTTCAAGGAAGAGACCGAAAGCGATCTGTTCGGCGAGCAGGCTGTTCTCTGCGGCGGACTAACTTCGCTTATGAAAAAGGGATTTGAGACGCTCGTCGAAGCTGGATACGCGCCTGAGATCGCATATTTTGAATGCATCCACGAAGTGAAGCTGATTGTGGATCTTATCTACGAAGGCGGCCTTGCCCGAATGCGGGATTCTATTTCGAATACCGCGGAATACGGGGATTTGACGCGCGGTCCCCGCGTGGTCGGCGACGATACTCGCGCCGCCATGAAAAAGATTCTGGCCCAAATTCAAGACGGCTCGTTCGCTCGCGAGTGGATCGCAGAAAACAAGAGCGGCGGGAAAAATTTCGCTGCGCTTCGCGAGAGTGAGAGACGCCATCCCGTAGAGGAAGTAGGAGCAGAGCTTCGCGGAATGATGTCATGGCTGCGCAAGGACAAACAGGCGCCAAAGACAGCCGAAAAACCCAAGCAAGTTGTGAACGCGTAAAATTCCCAGCGGGAGGGCCCGACTTTCAGTCGGGCCGGGCAGAATTTGGACAGATTACGGCACGACTGAAGTCGTGCCCTCCCGATCCAATCTAAAAGCAAAATGGACCTCAAACATCGCAGTCGCAGCATCACCGATGGACGCAACCAGGCAGGCGCCCGCGCCATGTTCAAAGCTATCGGCTATACCGACAGCGATCTCCGCCGCCCCCTGATTGGCGTTGCCAACACGTGGATCGAAACCATGCCGTGCAACTTCCATCTGCGGCGGCTTTCGGCGAAGGTGAAGGATGGAGTTCGGGCCGCCGGTGGCACTCCCATGGAATTCAACACCATCGCTATCAGCGACGGCGAAACCATGGGCACTGAAGGCATGCGTGCGTCGCTTGTGAGTCGCGAGGTCATTACCGATTCCATTGAACTGGTTTGCCGCGGGCAAATGTTTGACGCGCTGGTTTGCGTGGTCGGATGCGACAAGACAATCCCAGCCGCAGCCATGGCTCTGGCGCGGCTGAATATCCCCGGCATGGTTCTTTATGGAGGCACGATCGCGCCCGGCTCATTTCGCGGGAAAGATGTCACCATTCAGGATGTGTTCGAAGCCATCGGTGCCAACGCCGCCGGGAAAATGACCGATTCGGATCTGCACGAACTTGAAAACGTGGCTTGCCCCGGTTCAGGAGCATGCGGGGGACACTACACAGCGAACACCATGTCCACCGTGATGGAGATGATTGGACTCTCCCCGATGGGCTTCAACAGCGTTCCCGCGATGGATCCGCAGAAAGATGACATCGCATTCCGCTGCGGCGAAGTTGTTCTGAATCTGCTGAAGAATGGGACTTTGCCGAAAGATATACTAACCCGTCCAGCCTTCGAGAATGCCATAGCTGGTGTCGCCGCAACCGGCGGATCGACAAACTCCGTGCTGCACTTATTGGCTATCGCCCGTGAGGCGGGCGTTCCATTGGAGATCGATCATTTCCAAACAGTCAGCGAACGAACTCCACTGCTCGCTGATCTAAAACCTTCCGGACGCTTTGTTGCAACAGACATGCATCGTGCTGGCGGCGTACGCCTGCTCACGCGACGCCTTCTTCGCGGAGGCCACCTGAACGGGTCGGCGGCAACGGTGAGCGGGCTCAGCTTGCAGGCTGAAAGCGAAAGCGCCGTCGAAACTCCAGGACAGGAAGTCATCGCGCCTCTCGATCGGCCGCTCAAGAAGACGGGCGGCCTCGTTATCCTGCGCGGCAATCTTGCCCCTGAGGGTTGCGTCGCAAAGATTAGCGGACATGAACGGCTTTCGCATCGCGGCCCGGCACGAGTTTTCGAATCAGAAGAAGACGCGATGACCGCGGTCACCGAAAAACGAATTCGCGCTGGCGATGTCATTGTGATTCGCTATGAGGGTCCAAAGGGCGGCCCGGGAATGCGCGAAATGTTGAGCGTGACCGGAGCGATTGTCGGCGAAGGATTGGGCGAATCCGTTGCTCTGCTCACCGACGGGCGCTTCAGCGGCGCCACCCACGGCCTGATGATGGGCCACGTCTCCCCCGAAGCCGCGTTGGGAGGCCCAATCGCCGCGGTGCGCGAAGGGGACACAATCAATATTGACGTCAATAAGCGCCTTCTGGAAGTCGAAATCAGCGATGAAGAGCTTCGCCGAAGAATGTCGAGCTGGAAAGCTCCCGCCCCTCGATATAGCAGCGGAGTATTTGCCAAGTACGCGGCCCTGGTATCCTCAGCCTCTCAAGGCGCTATTACCACTTCCAAATAAACCAATTTCTCGTTTGTCGCTAAATCCTCATTGGTGCAAATAATTGCATCGGCGAGCTGCGCATTAGTCCCGAGTTTTCAGCCAACCAGGTAAGGTGAAAGCCTCATCCTACAGCCGGTTTTTTGGAGTAACCGGCATCATGCAATTCCGTCTTCGCCGTCTCTTATTTATAGCCGCAACTTTACCGCTTTTGTTTCTCGCCGGATGCGGAGGCGGTACGACTTCGACCCCTACGGAGACTCCCGGTCCAACAAGTTTCCAACTGACAGTTACCGGGCCCGCGTCAGGAACGGGAACAGTAACCAGCACGCCCTCGGGTATCAATTGCCCTTCGACTTGCACCGCCACATTCGCCCAAAACACACAAGTGACATTGACCGAGACTCCTGCTGCAGGCTATACCTTCGCGGGATGGGGCGGCGCCTGCAGTGGCACCGGCCCATGCGTGATGACAATCACCGCTGCCGCCACCATCACGGCCAGTTTTACCCAGGTCGTGACGCCTCCGCAACAGCTGACGGTTACCGTGACTGGCTCGGGAACAGTGAGCAGCAGCCCAGCTGGGATTAGTTGTCCGTCGACTTGCTCTGCTTCCTTTGCGCAGAACACGCAGGTAACGCTCACCGAGACCCCTGCGGCCGGCTTCACGTTTACCGGCTGGGGTGGCGCTTGCAGCGGTACTGCTACGTGTGCGGTCACAATGAGTGCGGCTACGGCCGTCACAGCGACCTTCGCTCAGACTTCCATGCCCCAAGTCGTTGTGACTCTTTCTGGATCGGGAACCGTTACCAGCAGTCCGGCAGGCATCAATTGCCCTTCAACTTGCTCCGCACCGTTCGCGCAGAATGCGGTCGTAACCCTCACGGAAACCCCAGCTGCAGGCTCAACGTTTGCAGGATGGGGAGGAGCGTGCGCGACTACGGCGACGACATGCACCGTGACTGTGACCGCCGCAACAGGGGTCACCGCCTCTTTCAGTCAGCCGCCAACACAACTCGCTGTAACCGTCTCCGGGCCGGGAACAGTGACAAGCAGTCCAGCAGGGATCAGTTGCCCGGGCACATGTTCAGCGAATTTCCCGCAAGGTGCCGCGGTAACGCTCACCGCGTCGGCAAGCAGCGGTTACGGACTGGGGTCATGGTCAGGATCTTGCACCGGCATCACCAATCCCTGTGTGGTTACGCTTTCTTCGCCTGCGTCCGTTACCGCAACTTTCTCTGCGTTAGGAACTGTGGCGGTCACACTCAAAGGGGTCGGAACCGGAACGGTAACCAGCAGCCCGGTAGGAATCAATTGTCCGGGCACCTGCTCGGCCAGCTTTGCTAATAACACTCAAGTGACGTTAACCGCCAGTGGGGATTCGAAAAGCGCATTTGCTGGATGGGGAGGAGCCTGTAGCGGCACCGGAACGTGCGTCGTGACAGCTAGCGACTCGACCTCTGCCGCTGTTACATCAGCCTTTGGAGTTACGTTGCAGAGCGGAATCAATCACATTATTTTCCTGGCGCAGGAGAATCGCTCGCTGGATCATTATTTCGGCGCATTGCGGCAGTACTGGGCGGCGAATGGATATCCCGATCAAGCTTTCGATGGATTGCCGCAATTCAACCCCATCACCGGAATCGCCCCGCTGCAAGGGCCGGCGCCGAGCAATCCCGGTTGCAATACCGCCAACCCGTTCCCTCAGGATTGTGTTTACGACCAAACCAACCCTGAAGTTGCCTACCATCTGCAAACGATGTGCGTCGAGAACCCCAGTCCGTCATGGAACGAAAGCCATGTCAGCATGAATTTCAACGATCCAACGTTGACATACACCAATACGGCTACTCTAGACGGATTCGTCTGGACCGCCGCGCACGATTCCCGCGCGCCGGTGGGCAACGGAACTATTCCGCAGTTCATGGATACCGCCGGAAAGCGAGTGATGGGCTACTACGATGGCACCGACTTGAATTACTACTACCGCATGGCCTCGCACTTTGCCACGTCAGATCGTTGGTTTTCTCCGGTGATGAGTAGGACTAATCCGAATCGCGAATATTTGATTGCCGGGACGTCTTACGGGTTCGCGTACCCGAATGGAACCGATGCAGCCGACAACATGCAAATACCGTCTCCAGTTATCTTCGAGGCGCTGCAAAATGCGGGCGTCACTTGGAAAATCTACGTGTATCCAGATCCCAATCCAAACAACTACAACAACGGTACTCTAGCCTGCGTGGCGAATGACACCCGTCCGGAGTGTCTCTACCAGATCAGTTATCTCCACAATTTCACGTACGGGCAGACGATTATTAACTCCCCAACACTTAAGCAGAATATAGTCCCGATCTCCCAGTTCTATGCCGATGCGGCAGCCGGAACTCTGCCGCAAGTCGCGCAGATTGAACCGGCATCGGCGAAAGGTCTCGATGAGCATGCAGCCGATTTCGATCCAACTCCGCAGTTCCCGACGCCCTGCTGCAGCGTGCAAGCAGGCGCTGCTTACGTCGAAACCCTCATCGAAGCTGTAATGGGAACGAACGGCAACCCCGGCCCAAGTTGGAAAGATTCTGTTTTCATTCTTACCTATGATGAGTACGGCGGATTCTATGATCACGTCGCGCCGCAGACCGGGTCGCAATTCCCGGTGCCCGATAGTTTCAGTAACCCAGTTGACCTTTTCCAAGGCCCGCCGCCAAATGGCCCGGACGTCTGCGTGAATCTTGGCGGACCGACCTGCCAATTTCAGTACTCCGGGTTCCGCGTTCCATTGATCGTGGTGTCGCCCTTTACGAAGCAGAATTACGTTTCGCACGCTGCGGCGGACAACACTGCAATCTTGAAACTAATCGAAACCCGCTTCAATGTTCCGCCGTTGACGAATCGCGACGCGGCCCAAATCGACATGAGTAAGGAGTTTTTCGATCTTGTGAATGAGCCGTGGAAGACGCCGCCGCCAATAGGACCGAACTACCAGAACACTTCGGGGCCGTGTTATCTGGATCATTTGCCTTAGGTAGTTTGGAGCGGTTGGGGAGTCAGAAACTACATCACTGCGTACAAGTTCCCATCCGTGCTACCGAAGTAAACGACGTTGTCGATGACAACAGGAGAGGAAAGAATCGCGCCCACGCTTAACATTTTTTCCACGCCAGCCACCATGTCGTCATAAAAATCGTCAGTGAATGCAGCCTCGTAATTGGGAGTGCCGCCCGGTTTGGTGTAGGTTGGACCGTTCAGTTTGGAAGCCTCAGTTTCAAAGGTCCACGCCACCTTTTGATTCGCGAGATCTTGATTCGCGAGATCTACGGCGAAGAGCTTGCCGAGATGCGATCCGATATATAAAGTGCTGCCGGCGATGGCTGGCGATGAGAACATTGGCCAGCCCTTGAAGTCTAAAGAGAAGATTTGCGCGCCTGACTTGGCATCAAGAGAGTAAAACTTGCCGCTATCGGAAGTAGCGAAGTAGACTTTGCCGTCCTTAACGGCGGGAGAGGCAATGACCCAGGAACCCTTATTGTTGAACTTCCATTTCAGTTGTCCGGTGTTCGCATCCACCGCGTAGAAATTGGAATCGCGGCAGCCAAAATAAACTATGCCGTCGGCCACGGCCGCTGAAGATTGTATGCCCACCTGGTTGTGAATATCGGCGTCTTCGCCAGTCTTGAAACGCCATTTCTCTTTTCCGGTCGCCGCATCGAGCGCGTAGAAATAACTGTCCCAGCTTCCAATGAATAAAGTTCCGTCCGCGATCGCCGGGGAGGCGTGAACGACATCGCCGGTTTTAAATTTCCATTTCAACGCTCCCGTGTTGGCGTTCAGAGCATAAACGTTCCCATCACCGCTACCGAAATAGACCGCGCCGTCCCAGACGGCGGGAGAAGAAAGGTAGAAATCGAATGGGTCAGGCATGCTTTCCGCTGCGGGCTGGGAACCATGAAGATGAGTAGCGGTGAATCGGTGTTCGCCCGCGGTCTGGGACTTCCACTTGACGCCGCCTGTCCCCGCTTCGAGTGCATAGAAGGTCCCGTCCCAGTCTTCGAAATAGACCAGGCCATTGGCCATCGCGGGAGATGATGTGATTCGGCCCTTAGCTTTGAATTTCCATTTCAGAGTTCCAGAATCGAGGTTGACTGCGTAAAAATTGTGATCGCTGCTTCCTATATAAATCGTGCCGTTTGCGACAGCCGGCGACGAGATAACGCTGCCATTGGTGTGAAATTTCCACTTGACCCGGTTCAATTGCGGCGGTTGCTGCGAGTTATAGTTGCCGGTATGCGCCAGGTTGCCGCGAAACATGGCGGCATCTTGAGACAGCGCCGAGAGAGAAAGAACGAGAGTGCCGAACAGAGAGAACCATCGCATAGCGCGAGGATACCCGATCCGACGAAGGTGGCCAATGCTGTGGGACGGCCAGATGGAATTCTGGGTCTAGTGAAATCCCAGCTGCAACTAAGGCCGCTCTTCGGCAGATTAGCGGTTCAGTTGCGCAGGTCACAACACCATTCCCGTTTCGGAGCCTATTTTGGAAATCGGACGAGATACATCTTGTCAGTCGGATCCGGGGGTGGGACCATACCGTGGTTAAAGAGGGAAGCCATGAGCCACCTGGTTTATCTGTTAGCTTTGTTGTTCGTTTCACACGCGCGCTCGCGCAAACGCCGGTCGAGCTCGTAAGAGTCGAGCCACATTCTCACACACGCTGCGCCCTTGCTTCTCTCGGAACGAATGATTCCGACCCATGGGGTAGTTGCCTCGTAATCTGGTATAAGAACACCTCGAGTCAGCGAATCGCAGGAATTCGCTTCGATGTACATTATGTAAGTGCCTTAAAGGAAGTTGATCCCGTGGCGTGCTCCTATGAGAGCACAGCTATCGTTAAACCAGGGAAGGTCATTGGAGGAATCTGGCATGACGGCGTGTTTTGGCATCAATACGGCGACGGCATGGATGCTGAAGTAAGCGTTGGCAGAGTCATGTTTGCGGACGGCACGTTTTGGACCTCCCCGGCGACACTACCCGGCGCTCCCACACCTACAACGCTCGCAGCGGCGGAGCCGTCCAAGCCTCTGGATCAATCCGCTGCCCGGCAGTTGCTTTTGAAGGCGATCAACGACCAATTTGCAAAGGGTGGCGTCGCGGGCTATGCCGAAGTCTCCGGCGACAAACTGACGGTCCACAGTGAACGTGCCAGCGCCATGCGGTTTCGCATGACCGTGGCAAGCGAGAGATTTATTTCGATGATGCAAGACGCTGGAATTGCGACTTTTCTCTATACCAACGATGCCGAACAGAGTTTTGTGTACGATGTAAAAGCGAGCAAGATTACCCTTCCCGTTCCGCAGGCCGAGCTAAGTAAACAATGACCGAGACGGCTACGCGGTTCCGAACCCGAGAAATCCGAAGGCTCGAAATGAATGCGGACGCCCCGGAAGGTATGTAGCAGTTCTGCCGCTTTAACCTAAGCTGCCGCGTAGTAATCCTTCTCCATCGCAGTCACAAAGAGCGCCCAGAGCGCGTTGCCCGCGGCATTGATATAGACTCGGGCTAAAGACGCCAAGCTCGAAGTGCTGAAGTCAACAATCTCAATGATGGCCCTCGGAGTGTAGCCGTGTGGCTTCGCTCCGCGAAATCCCCTTCGTCCGAGCTGCCGAAGCCCGGAATGCGTGTAGCTAGACATCGCCTCCCACTTGCCTTTGAGACTCTGGATTTGATTGTTCAAACCATAAGTGGCATCGAGCTTCGAGTACAGGTCGTTCCCTCGCGGAATTACTCGGTCGTGATGATCGTACGTAACTAATTCGCGCACCTGTTCGTCGGTTGCACAAGCGTTGACCCAAAATGCCCGCAAGGAAGAGTCATACACAGGTCTCGCGAGAGCAAAAGCCGAACCGAACGCGCCTCTGCGAATCGCGTTGGTGATCGTGTCGTGATGCTCGATCACGGTGTCGAGATAAGCGGCAATCAGTGTCAGCCGTTCGCCGTGCGAGGAAACGTTGTGCAAAGCGGCTAGGATCGCATTTCGCAGGTCATCCGCCGCGTCCACTACCGTCGAAACTTTGTTCATGCTTTGCCTCACTTGCACGATCGTAGCATCGGACCATCAACTACGCGGCACTCTTTGGTAATTTGCTGCAAGACTAATAGTGCGGAATCGGGTGCTAGAATCGGCCAGGGGCGGTGCGAGTTCTCTCCGACGGACGTGCTCCCTTATCCGTGCCGGTTCTCTTCGTTTATGAAGCGCAGGCAATCCTCAGCCCGTGAGAACCGGAACAAGCGAATGCGACATTGATCAAATTGTGTGACGATCGCGCAGGCATGCTCGTCCCCGACCTTCAAATCTTTGAAATACCACTTGCGCGGTTTGCCCTCTTCGTCAATGGGACCCTCACCTGGCGAGGGTTGCGCCCCGGCAGAGAACTTAGCCAGAGTTGCTATACCTTGGCCAATAGCCTTGATGTACGCTTCTTTGCGAGCCCAGCAAGAAAAAAATCCACGCAATTGTTGCGTGGGATCGAGTCTCTCCAGTTCTTCAACTTCCCGAGGCGAGAAAAATCGTTTGCTGATTTTTCGCCAATCTGTTGACGGTTTTACCAATTCGATATCCACGCCAAGTTCTTTTCCGCTGATGGCGTAGACGGCCAAACCACCAGAGTGTCCCAGGTTAAATTGCAGGTAAGAGTGATCCCGCAAATATGGCTTGCCCTTCAACCCGTAACGAAAGACCAACTTCTGCGCCGGTTCGGAAGCGTAGCGGGAGAGTATTTTCCGCAAAATCCCCCGGCCCACGATAAACAGATCGCGGTCATCGTCAGCTCGAAAGTGAAGCGCCCTTGCAATTTCATCTGAAGAAAGCGTTTGTTGAAGCTGGCCCACAAGTTCCCGGTTCGCGCGGATTGGCAGTACCCAAACATCGGCGGAAGCTTGCGGAACGGAAAGCTCCCCGGCCGAAAGGCTTGATTTGTCCGTTGTTGGAGGGTTATTCACTTACCTCTTCCGATGTTTCGTGGGGCATTGCAGAACGGCAAGTATAGACGAGATCGCGAGGGAAGACCTCGAGGCAATTTCCAGAACTGACTGGTACAGATAGTTTGCGTCAGAGCGTGAGGTGATCGCCCCTTCAAGCGAGAGGGTGGCGAACTCCAGCCGGACGCAATCCAGTTACGGAATGACTACCTGGATCCAATTAGAGAACGCGCTCTGTTTTCCGTCGGAGGCAATCGCAGTTGTCACGTAAAAGTACGTCTGTCCTCCTTGGACGGAGGTGTCCAAAAAAGACGTATTAGGATCGGGGGCGGAATTGATCTTCGAATATGGGCCGCTCGATGAGCCCGCACGATAGATGTTGTAACCCACAACCCCTGCACTGCCAGCATTCCATGATAGGTTTACGCTGTGGGAAGCTCGCGGCATGCCATTTCCTACGAGCGCCTGCTGAATGGATAAATTGACGGTGCTGGCCTGGAAGGCGATGACTGCCGACGCCTCGCCGCTTGAACTTGGTGTGAAGGTTACTTGATAGGACTTGCTCCGCCCGGCAGGAATTGTCAGTGGAAATGATATTCCACTCAAAGCAAATTCTGGCGAAGTGATCCCAGCCGAGTAAATCGTAACGTCTCTCGCGCCCACCAAGAGCTTTCCTGTAACAGTCGCAGTTGCCCCGACGGTGACGTTGCCAAAACTCAGATTTGTCGGAGTCATGCTTAACTGTCCGACTTCTGAACCCTGTCCCACCATCGCAATTGCCAGGTTCGATCCGGCTGTGTTCAAGAAAATCCCCCCAGCGGATGGTCCGATGCGGTGTGGCTCAAATCTTGCTTCGAATGTGACGCTTTCTCCCGGGTCAAGCGTCATCGGCAACCTGAGTCCCCAAAAACCGAATTCATCATTAGACACTGCGGCGTCGGCTATGGTTTGACTGGCCGCCCCGGAATTAGTAAGTGTTATTGGGAAGCGTTCACGGCGGCCGAGTGCCAGGTTCCCAAAATCGATTCTGAGCGGGTTCGAGGTTAGGCCCGTTGAGACGCCTGTACCGTCGGCGTGAAGAACTATCTCAGTAGCGCCGGGTCTGGCGAATGTGAAATCAGTCCCCACAGAGAGATTGCGCCTGGGAACGAATCGAATTTCAAAGCTAACCCTTTCCCCCGGATTCAATCTGAGAGGCAATTTCATTGCATGCAGTCTGAAGTGGCCATTGCTGCGGTAAACATCGGAAATTAACTCTGTCGAATGCCCTACGTTGGTCAGAGTTACAGGTAGGGAATACATTTGCCCTAGCACGGCATTCCCGAAGTGCAGAATTGACGGCTCAAAGACTAGCTTGCCGGCCCTTCTTGCTTCCTGAGGATTGCTCATGCCGACGGATGAGGCCGCCAGTGGAAGCGAGCACAAGAAGATGCCCGACAATACAAGACGGCTCACGAGGCGCGATATCGGGAACGACCGACTCATGGCGCATAGTTTGAACGATCAAGAATAAGGAAGGAAGGTCTCGGTAGTGCATTGAAAAAACTTTAGTCAGTTAACTAATCAGTGACGCCGACCGATCCGGGATCTTGTGCTGGCGAGATAGGCGATCGCGATCAACGTCGGCTTTGCGTCAGGATTACGGGATGACCGCCTGGACTTCGTTGGAGTTTGAGCTCTCTGCTCCGCTGCTATCAAGTGCTGTCGTCACGTAAAAATATGTCTGCCCAGAATTGACCGCGCCATCTCCGTAGGAAGTTGCCGCGGTGGGGGCGGAATTGATTTTCGCGTAAGGCCCTCCCGATTGGGAGCCGCGATAAACGTTGTATCCCGAGACGTTGGAGCTGCCAGGTGACCACGAAAGCCCAACGTTATGTGGTGCTGGTGCAGAACCGGCGCCGCTGACAGATTCAACTGAAGTCGAAGGAGAGGCATTACTGGCGAAGGCAATAGTGGCGGAGCTAGTACCACTTGCTTGAGGCGCGAAAGAGACCGTGAAGGAAGCAGTCTTGCCTGCGGGAATCGTGATTGGCAGTTGTATTCCGCTCAAAGAGAATTCCGGCGTACTCGCGGAAGCGGACGAAATCGTTACACTCGATCCGCTCGCTGCCAACGTTGCGGACATACTTTGATTTTTCCCGACGGGAACCGAGCCGAAGTTCAAACTTGCTGGGGAGAGAATCAACTGGCCCGGGGGCGCAACAGATCCTGCCAAGGCGAGATTAACAGTCGAGTTTGAAGCATTGGAAATGATCGATATGTTTCCTTGAACGCTGCTACTCGATTTTGGGCTGAAGACGGCAGAGAAGGTGGCGCTCTCCCCTGGATTGAGAGTCATCGGCAATGGTAAGCCACTGATGCTAAATCCCGTGCCGCTGGCCGCGGCTTGAGTGAGGGTTACTGGGCCATTTCCCGAGTTCGTCAGTGTTGCTGGTTGGCTCTGCGTACTACCTACTTGCGCACTTCCAAAACTGAGGCTGGTAGGTGCTGGCGTGAGGTGACCCACAGCAATTGCGCCGGAGACTGGAATCACGAGATGGGCGGTTGCTTTCGCGGTGGCGAACTGATGTATGCCCCGTCCCCCTGAGGTCCACGATGCGACTCCCGTGGCAACACTGATGCTACCGCTCGCGGTACCGGTTGCGGAGGGTGCTATTGACACATTGAAACTTGTACTTTCATTTGGCCCCAGCGATATCGGAAAGGCGGGAGCGGCAAGCACGAATCCGCTACCGCTGACACTCGCCGAAGTAATGGTTAGGAGAGTCCCTCCGGAGTTTGTAAGCGTTTCTACGACCGATTGTCCAGCTGCTCCCGCACCAAGACTGATGCTGGGTGGATTCGCGCTTAATTGGCCAAGCCCCACCGCAATTCCCTGCAGGGGTATCGTAAAGTAGGGCCTATTTCCATCGAGAGAAAGGATGAGCGAACCGGATATCTCACCTACTGTTGTAGGTGTGAACGTAATGCCGATAGTAACTTGTTGCCTGGCACCGATCACCAGAGGAGAATTTGAGCCGCTAATTTGAAAGGCTGGATTGTCCACGGATACAGCTGCAATGCTGATGTCAGAGCTGGTGGGATTGAATATGGTCTCAGTCACTGAAGTGCTGTTTCCGATCACCAGCCTTCCGAGATCGATGCTAGTTTTGTCTAGAGCCAGACCGTTGGGCAGATGCTGCCTCGCGCTAACTTCGCTACAAAATATTGTGAGGGTTAGGGCGAGAGCCAGACAGCTTCTGGGGGTTAGTAGATCTTTCACGGAAACCTCTTGCGAGCCGCATTCCAACTGCATGCGACGGGGGATTTGCATCAACCGCCTGCGTCCAGATGAAACCTGGAACAGCAAACAGCACGGTCAGTTTCCGTCTTAGTTGGAAGGCGGTACAGGTCTCCGAAGGCCGAGAAGTGCGTAGCCGGGAGGCATAAAAGCTATTGGCCACCAGTCTTTAGCCTTTCGTGTGCCTCGCGCCACAAGGCCTGAGGAGGCCTCCGAAAACCAGCGATTTTCCAGCGAGCAAGACTTTGGGATTGGTGGGCCCGGTAGGATTTGAACCTACAACCAACAGATTATGAGTCTGCTGCTCTAACCGTTGAGCTACAGGCCCTTCAGCGAGAATGGTAGGGGAAAAGTATAGCAGGGCGATCAGCGGGACCTTGTTCAACCTCGTCCCGATCACTTAGGCCGGAGTCCATTGGGACCCGAGTCGATGCAATCCAAAGCGCATCCTTTGGCCTTTTCCGATGAAATCTGCTTAAATCCCCTCCATGAGTAGTTGGCGGAAATCCAGTCAGTGATCGACGTTCATTGTCATATTCTCCCTGAGGTAGACGATGGTCCAAAGTCCTGGGAAACGGCTGACGAAATGTGCCGCATTGCCGCTGCAGACGGCATCGAGCAAATTGTGGCCACACCCCACGCCAACGATCGCTATCACTACGACCGTCCCTACGTCGCTGGTTTGCTGGACACTCTCAGACAGCGGGTAGGAAGATTTCCGCGCTTAAGCCTGGGCTGCGATTTCCATCTTTCTTATGAAAACTTTCAGGATTTGCTGGAGTCTCCTTCGCGCTACTGTATCGAAGGAACTCGATATCTTCTCGTTGAGTTGAGTAACTACAGCATTCCGGCGCAGATCGATGAGTGCTTAATCAAGATGCGCGAGATGGAAGTAATTCCCATTATTACCCACCCGGAACGCAATCCTATCCTTCAACTAAATCCGGAGAGAGTCTTGCGTTGGGCGGAGATGCGGTGCGTGGTGCAGGTTACCGGTTCGGCGCTGACGGGGTTTTGGGGGGAGCGGTCCTGGCATGCTGCCCAATGGCTTCTGAAACACCAGGCTGTGCACGTGCTGGCGAGTGATGCCCACGACACCACTAATCGCGTTCCGCAGTTGTCGCACGCGCGGGAAGCAGTCGAGGAGGTTTGCGACGCTGACGTGGCCCGAGCGCTGGTGGACGATAATCCTCGCGCAATTGTGAACGCTTTGCCGCTACCCTATTTCCCCACACTCAGAAAATAAGGTTCGGAGTCTCTCGAGGATTGAAGCATGCGATTCCATGCAACGGAAGGGCTAAGATCTCGGCAATGACAAAATCAGTTGTTAGTCGGAAGTTCTCAGATTTCAGTTTATTTCTGGTTCTGGCTGGAGGTTGGCTCTGCCGCCGAGGTTCGTGGCGAGAGTTGTGGCGGGGTGGTCATCGCGCTCTCGGGATTCAGTAAGTGCTCTTGATCCGGTCCAAGTCCTAATTTGATCAATGCTCGCGAGTCCGGAACTTCTTTCGTCTGCCAGCCGTTCGAAGCCTGATACCGCTCCATGGCGCGTTGGCTGGCATCATCCCAGACTCCCGACGCTTCTCCACTGAGGTAATGCTCCCTAATCAAGGCCTGCTGGATTTGCTCTGCCCGCTGGGGGTCAATCTTCTTCTGCCCATGAGATTTCGCTACGTGCTTATGGGATTTGTGTTTGTGCGTGTGGTGAACAGCAGTCGAGGTATCGGCATGGGCCATAGCCGTCCACAAGAGCAGGACGACTGCGGTCTTCAAAAGCATGCCAGCGGAAAAATCGTTGCGTCGCAACCTTCACCTCGTCGATAAATCACAACAGCAACCGGGCGGCCCTGAGTAATGATCCCTTGAATCGGTTCTCAGCGCCAGTCCCGGCAGACTTCTTCCGGGTTACGGAAGTGTACCAGGCAGGAAGATAGTACCGTCCTGACGGCCAGCGCCCCTTTGGCGGACCAGAAAAACGACATCTTGCCCACTCTTGAGGCCTGATTGGATGCGGTTAAAGTCCTGTTCGCTGTTGACCGGTTGTTTGTTGATTTCGAGGATGACATCGCCGCGGCTCAGTCCCGTGTCATCCCCGAAGGATCCCGGTTTTACGTCCTGAACGATAACACCTTTTCCAGCGGGAATGTCGAGGCGTTCGGCCATCTCAGAAGTTATACCGCGTACTGTGATTCCCAAAAGGCTTTCTTTGGGAGTGGCGTCCGCGCCGCCTTCGTCCTCGTCCCCACCACGGGCGGCGAAAAGCTTGGACCGGTCGGCAACTGTCACCGAGGCGTCCTGTTTCTTGCCGTCGCGAACCAGGCCGAGGGTGACTTTCGTTCCCGGTTTGCGGCTGGCGATGTCAGCGACCAGATCGTCGCCATTCTTTACTGATCTGCCATCCACAGACGTAATGGTGTCGCCGATTTTTAGATTAGCTTTTTCCGCGGGACTTCCGGCAACCACGCTCGAAACTGTGACGCCCGACTGCACGCCGTAAACTCGTGCGATTGCGGGATTTTCTTGAGCATTGAATTCAATTCCGATGGATCCACGAGCCACCCTGTGGTCTGGCCCAATGAGTTGGTTATAGACCGACGCAATGGTGTTAGAGGGCATTGCAAATCCGACTCCAGCGTATGCGTTCGTATCGGTGAGAATGGCGGTATTAATTCCAATTACTTCACCCGCCATATTGACGAGCGGTCCGCCGGAGTTTCCAGGATTGATGGCAGCGTCGGTTTGAATGAAAGACTGAAATTGGCGGTTAGGAACGATGTTGCGGCCCTTCGCCGAAACGATGCCTGCCGTAACAGTTGCCTGCAATCCGAAAGGACTGCCGACGGCGAGGACCCAATCGCCTACCTGCATACTATCGGAGTTGCCGAGCTTGGCCGTAGGCAGCGCACGATCGACATTGATCTTGATGACCGCCAGATCAGTTTCCTGATCTTCGCCGACGACTTTTGCATCATGGAGCACGCCCGGAGGATCGTCATCGAGCTTCACTCGAATGCGGTCTGCCTTCTCGACGACGTGACGGTTGGTGAGGATGTAGCCCTTGGAATCCACGATCACGCCTGAACCCAGGGAATGCTCGCGGATTGCTCCCCCATTGCTGCCCGGAGTTCCGAAAAAGCGATCAAAGAAATCGTCGAAAGGATTCTGCCCTTGATCATCTTGCTCGTCGGATGGAGCGCGGCGGCGGCGGGGAGCCTGCTTTATAGTCGCCTCAGTATTGATGTTTACGACGCTGGGCTCAAGTTGCTTTGCAATCTGGGAGAATTGGTTTGAAAGTACTTGCGGCGAAGGGACGGTCAACGGCGTCGCGTCGGAAGCCTGCTTCTTGCTCTCTTGGCCTTTGACTCCGTAAGAAATCACCGTTCCGATCAGAATACCGAGAGTCAAAGTCACCAAAATTGTGAGGGTGGATGCCATGCGGTTTGCTTTTACTCGCATCCAAAAAGCGCTCTCGCGCGGGTCCGTCATTAGACTTCCTCCAGAAACAACATGAGCTTGGAGATTATACCTTCTGCTTGGCAGCGAGATACTTTGCACGCTCCGAAAAAGTCAGAGCGACCATAGTTAGACGCGCGAGAGAGGGCAAGTGTTGCGGCATTTTTGTCAAGATATGTAGCGAGATTTTAACGATAAATCGATAGCGTGGGTTAACTGTTCTACCCTGGTTTTTCCAGTTCTCCCGGTTTGTTTTTTAACCCGCGGCAGCGTATATTTGTAGGTGGAAACTGTTGTGTAGTACGGAGATTTGGCGAAACACACCAGTGGGCGCAAGCCCACATTTTAGTTTCCGGTGAATTCTCGATTCGCCTAATCAATCCTGTAACTTATTGGTTTCATGGCTTTTGATGTCGAGCAAGTACGGGCGATCGCGGATGGGGTTGCGGGTTCCAGAGGACTTGAAGTAGTTGACGTGGAATTGCGAGGCGGCGGAAAAGCTCGGATGCTCCGTGTGTTCATTGACAAACAGGCCGGCGTGACCCACGAGGACTGTGCCGAATTCAGCCGCGAACTGGGGACGATTCTTGATGTGGAAGATGTGGTACCGGGCAATTCTTATCTTCTCGAAGTTTCGTCTCCCGGATTGGATCGCAAGCTATTTCGCCCAGTAGATTTTGAGCGCTTCACCGGCAGCAGAATAAAACTGACGACTCGCGCTCCGCTGAATGGCAATCGTCACTTCGAAGGAAAGTTGGAGAGGTTCGAGAACGGAAGGCTCACGCTAGACCTGAACGATGCGCGCAAGCTGCGGAAAAAGGCGCCCAGCAACGAGACGGTAGCACAGAAGTTGGAGATTGATTTAACTGACGTTGAAAAAGCAAATCTAGTACCGGAATTTTAGTAAGCAGAGATTTTGAAATCTGATCATTAAGACCGGAAGACCGGAATAATTTATGGCAAGTGAGCTTTACAACACTATTGACGCGTTGAGCCGGGAGAAGGGCATTGATCCGCAAATTGTGGTCAGTGCCGTCGAAGATGCCATCGTGGTGGCTACGCGAAAGTATTACAAGACCCAGGAAAATCTGCGTGCTCAACTGGACAAAGACACGGGCAAAATCCACGCCTTCGCGGTAAAAACTGTCGTCGAAAGCCCGGAGCAAATCGAAGACCCCCAGTTGCAGGTAACGCTGGACGACGCGCGAAAGCTCAATCCCACCGTTGAAGTCGGGGGGGAATTGCAAATTCCCAAAGTTACCGAGGGAATCCTGGGCCGCATTGCAGCGCAGCTGGCCAAGCAGGTCATCTTTCAAAAAGTTCGAGAAGCAGAACGCGATACGGTCTACAAGGAGTACATCGGCCGTGTTGGTGAAATCGTTAACGCGACGGTGAAGCGTATTGAAGGACCCGACGTAATTTTGGATATCGGCAAGGCCGAAGCTCGAATGCCGCGCAAAGAGCAATCCCGATTGGAGTCGTTCGCCATCAGCGAGCGTCTCCGGGTTGTGATTGCGCGCGTAGAGAGAGCTTCGAAGGGGCCGGCGGTAGTGGTTTCGCGGGCCGCGCCTGAACTTGTACAGCACCTGTTTCAAACCGAAGTGCCGGAAATTTACGACGGCACTGTCGTTATCCGCGCTATTGCTCGCGAAGCGGGCGAGCGCACCAAAATCGCAGTCATGTCGAAAGACAAAGATGTGGATGCTGTGGGCGCATGCGTGGGGATGAAAGGCATGCGGGTGCAGTCGATTATCCGCGAATTGCGCGGAGAGAAAATCGATATCATCGAATACCACGAGGACGCAGTCACTTTCGCCGAAAAAGCCTTGCAGCCGGCGAAGGTGAGCCGGGTCACAGTACTCGATACCTCCGACAAGCACCTGGAGGTTGTGGTCGATGACACCCAGCTCTCATTGGCGATCGGCAAGAAAGGGCAAAATGTTCGCCTCGCTGCAAAGCTTTTAGGGTGGAAGATCGACATCAAGAGTGAGGAAGAAAAGCGTCAGGAAGTCGAGCAGGAGATGTCGCGCCTTGTCGGAACCACATCCACTCCTCTCGAGAGCGTTGAAGGACTGGGAGAAGGCTTGGTGGAGAAACTGACAGCAGCCGGAATCACCACAGTCGAAGCACTTGCGGATATGACGCCGGAGCAACTTGAAGCGATTGAAGGAATCGGCCCCAAGACAGTGGAAAAAATCAGTCTGGCGGTTAATAATTACTTCGCCACACTGGATGGAGCCGAGCCGCTAGCAGCCGAAGGCGGCGAAGCCCTGGGAGAAGAAACCCTGGCGGAGGGCCAAGAAATTCCAGATGAGGGAGTACCGGTTGTGGAAGCGGCGGACGAGCAAATTTCAGCCGAGGCCGACTCGTCGGAAACGGTAGCTGAAGAACTTCGGGAGCCAGACGAAGGGACAGAAGCAGCCGAAGACACTGAAGAGCAAGCCGGAGCCGTGGACGAGTCTCCGAAGAAATAAATATACTTAGTAGTCTAGAAACGCCCTAACTATTAGGGCGAACCGGTGCCGAGGGTTGATATGAAGACTTAACGGGACAGCCGGATACGAAAGGGCGGATGGGTAAGATTCGAATTAACGATTTGGCGCGAGATCTGGAAGTTAAGAGCAAGTCCATTCTCGACGCACTCGCCGAAGTAGGCGTCACCGAAAAAAAGACACATTCCAGTTCTCTTGAGGATTACGAAGCGGAGAAGGTGCGTAACTACTTCCGCGCCGCCAGCGACGCCCAAAAGGTCACGGCATCGGCCCGTCAAAGCCGTTCGGACGGCGACGGAATCAAAACCAAAATTGATCTTTCTCATATTTCGAAGCCTGGCGATGTACTAAAAGCGATCATCAGCAAGCAACAGCCTGAGGCTCCGGCGAAGGCCCCAGTTAGCGGACCAGGAACTCCACTTGAAGCAAAGCCTGTAGCAGGTGCTTCAGCAATGGCTCGGGCCGCCGTACCATCTGCTACTCCCACTGTGGCGCCCACTTCGGAAGCGCCTCCACCGAAATTCGTGGTTCCGACTGCGCCTGTGCGCCCTACTTTCAGCGTCCCAAGACCAACACCGACTCCGGCGGTCCCTCCCGCGCCACCGCGTTCTTCGTCGCCAGTTGCGAGTACTCACCCGGCGGCTTCTTCGGGTGCACCTCCGGTTGCTTCGACTCCGATATCCCAGATCGCTCAAGCTCCGGTAGCTAGAACATCGGCGCCTGTCGCGCCCGAGCGGTCGCAAGGCCCTTCGCCCAGAATGATCGTTCCGCAGACTGGACCGCGCCCGGTCTATAAGGCTCCGATCAGAAGCGCTCCATCGCCTTCTGCTGCCGCGGGAGCGACCGGAACAACGGCTCACCCGGTTGTTCCTCGACCTATGCCGGGACGCCCGGTCCCCGGTCAACCAATTTTTCAGCGCCCGCGTCCTGGCGCACCCATAGCAAACCGTCCGACGGCACGTCCCGGTGAACGCCGTCCAATGCATCCCACGCGGCAGTCGCCAACCGGCGCGCGGCCCATGGGTGTTGGGCCCGGACTTCCACCCGGTCCGGCACGGCCCGGCGCCCGTCCCGGCGCACCGTCGCGCAGGCCAGGTCAGCGTTACGTTCCGCGCGGGGTGAAGGAAGGCCCGATGAAGGGCTACGTTCCTCCTCCGCGATTGTCCTTGTCGAATGAGCCACAGCCGATTACTCGGAGCATCACAATTACCGAGGGAATCAGTGTCAAAGACTTAGCCGAGAAGCTTGAGATTCGCGCGAAGGATCTCATCGCGCGGTTGCTGGCACGCGGAGTTTTCGCGACCATCAATCAGACTCTCGACACGGAACTTGCGAGCGAGATGGCGCGCTTCTTCGGCGCTGATACCAACGTGATCAGCTTTGAAGATCAGGCTGCGAAGGACATAGCGGACTCCGCGACCGGTGAAGAAGGTGCCGTATCCGAAGGTGTGCCCCGTCCGCCAGTGGTCACAATCATGGGTCACGTCGACCACGGAAAAACCACTCTGCTGGATTCGATCCGGTCAACCGATGTTGCGGGAGGTGAGGCTGGCGGTATCACTCAGCACATCGGCGCCTACAAGGTCACGATTCAGGATAAACAGTCGCCAGCTTATGGGCGCCAAATCGTATTCCTCGACACACCCGGTCACGAGGCCTTCACCCGCATGCGTTCGCGCGGAGCGAAGGCTACGGACATCGTTGTTCTAGTCGTCGCAGCCGATGATGGCGTCATGCCGCAAACCATCGAAGCCATTGATCACGCCCACGCCGCTGAAGTTCCAATCATCGTCGCAGTAAATAAAATCGACAAGCCGGACGCGTTGCCGGATCGCGTGAAGAAGCAACTCGCGGATCGTGGGTTAATGCCAGAAGAGTGGGGCGGAACAACTGTCTTCGTGGATGTTTCCGCGAAGCAAAAAACCAATCTGAATCTTCTAATGGAAATGATCTGCCTCGTCGCCGATCTGCAGGATCTCAAGGCCAGCCCCGATCGTCCAGCGTCCGGCGTCGTGCTGGAGGCAAAGCTTGATCGCGGACGCGGCCCCGTTGCCACCGTGCTCGTACAGAACGGAACGCTCCGCAACAGCGACAACTTCGTAGTGGGGAATGTCTACGGAAAAGTTCGCGCAATGTTTGATGATCGCGGACATCAGCTCGAGGAAGCGCCACCGTCAACCCCGGTTGAAATCCTCGGCATGGAAGGGCTGCCGCAGGCGGGCGATCAGTTTGTGGTCGTCGCCGATCGAGACAAAGCTCGGGGAGTTTCCGAATATCGCGAACAAAAGTCTCGTGAAGCCACGTTAGCCAAGAGTTCCCGCGTTTCATTGGAAGGGCTGGCGGAACAAATCAAAACCGCTGGCATGAAGGAACTGAACATCATCTTAAAAGGCGATGTTGGCGGATCGGTCGAAGTTTTGAGCGACTTGCTCGGCAAGCTGTCCAACGAAAAAGTACGCTTGAAAGTTTTACGCACCGGCGTCGGCGCCATCACGGAGAGTGATGTGCTCCTCGCGTCCGCATCGAACGCAATCATTATTGGTTTCAATGTGCGGCCGGAGCGCAAGGCACAGGAATTGGCCGACCAGGAAAAAGTCGACATTCGCCTGCACTCGATCATTTACGAACTGCAGGACGAGATCAAGCGAGCCATGACCGGCTTGCTCGAGCCAACCCTCAAGGAAGTCTACCAAGGCCGCGCGCAGGTCAAAGAAACATTCCGCATCCCCAAGGTTGGAACTATCGCGGGATGCACGGTCACCGATGGGACTATCAAGCGCGACTCTGAAGTGCGGCTGCTTCGCGATAATGTAGTTGTCTTCACAGGTAAAGTCGCATCACTTCGCCGCTTCAAAGACGATGCCAGCGAGGTTCGCAACGGGATGGAATGCGGTATCTCCATCGCGAATTATGGCGACATCAAAGTCGGCGACGTGATCGAAGCATTCGTGACTGAGCGCATCGCGGCAGAGGCGATGGCGTAAGGACCGGTCGTTGGTCGTTCGTCCTTGGTTGTTAGCTATATTCATGTAGGGACAGCCGCCTTCGGCTGCAAAGCCGAGTGTAGCTCGCCAGTGAATTCAGCGGATAATGTGCAGGCCCATTAAGTTGTGTCTTAAGTAAAAGCGCAGAGGTTCGAGGTTGAGCAAACGACCCACGACCAAGGACCGACGACGGCTTTGATCGCTTTCCTCACCCTCGAACTCCGCATCGAAGCGGCCCAGTCCCTCAAAGACAAGCGGCAAGTTGTACGCAGCGTGAAAGATCGCTTGCGTGCTCACTTCAACGTGGCCGTTGCTGAGTTAGATCCGAGCAATCTGTGGAATCACGCCACGATCGGAGTGGTCGGTATCTCCTCCTCCCGGGATTATCTGGATGGCCTAATGAAGAATGTGGAGCGCCATGCCACTCGTGTGGCCAACAATACCGGCGCGGATATCGGCGATTCATTTGTCGAATATTTGTAGAGCGCAATCCCCGCCAAATACTCTAATCACCCAAGCGCGGCCATAGCACTTCATATCCTTTGTGGTTCATAATGAGTACCACCATGCGTGAAGTCTTTATCGTCTCCTCCGTCCGCACTCCAGTGGGGCGCGCTTTCAAAGGCACGCTGCGAGCGACTCGTCCCGACGAACTCGCCGCCGTTGCCATAAATGGCGCGCTGGAACGCGTGCGGCAACTTGATCCCAGGGAAATCGAAGATGTGATCTTCGGCTGTGCCATGCCCGAGGCCGAGCAGGGGATGAATGTTGCTCGCATTGCCTCATTGCGTGCCGGGCTTCCCGTGGAAATTTCAGCAATGACCATCAATCGCTTCTGCTCCTCGGGGCTCCAAGCGATCGCGATGGCGGCAGAACGCATCATGAGCGGCGGCGCTGACGTCATCCTAGCCGGAGGCACTGAATCGATGTCGATGATCCCCATGGGTGGGCACAAAATTTCGCCGAATCCATGGCTAGTGGATCATTATCCGGACGCGTATCTCTCGATGGGGCTCACAGCGGAACGGCTGGCGCAACGCTTTGGAATAACACGGGAGATGTCCGACGAATTTTCGCTCCGGAGCCATCAGAAGGCGCTGGCTGCGATCCAAGAAAGGAAATTCGAGGATGAAACCGTTCCAGTCCCCGTGAGCTTTACAACACCGAATGGGTCGAAGCCAAAGCGTCAGGAAATCATTTTTGAAACCGATGAAGGTCCTCGTGCCGACACTTCGCTCGAAGCACTGCTGTCACTCAAGCCCGCGTTCCATGCGAAAGGCACCGTGACCGCCGGAAATTCTTCGCAGATGTCCGACGGAGCGGCCGCCGCTGTCGTTATGTCAGCGGAACGCGCGACAACTCTGGGCATCCCGCCGCTCGCGCGGTATGTCGCTTTTGCGACGGCCGGATATAAACCAGAAGAAATGGGGCTCGGACCAGTCTTCGCAATCCCAAAGGCGTTGAAGCTCGCCGGGCTGAACCTCTCCGACATTGATGTGATCGAATTGAATGAGGCCTTCGCCGCCCAATCGCTGGCTGTCATCAAAGAAGCTGGGCTTGATCTGGAACGCGTGAATCCTAATGGCGGCGCGATAGCGTTGGGACATCCGCTGGGATGCACCGGGGCGAAGCTGACGGCAACCATCCTTCGCGAGCTAAAAAGACGAAACGTCCGCTACGGCATGGTGACAATGTGTGTCGGAGGCGGCATGGGCGCTGCCGGCATTTTTGAAAGGCTTTAACCACGAAGGACACGAAGGTACACAAAGGAGACCCCAATAACTCTGGCTCGGATTGGTCTTCCTTTGTGAACCTTCGTGTTCTTCGTGGTTAAAGATTTATTTTTCAGATTGTGACGGATGAACTGTCTTTCCTCTGCACAATCGTCGAAAATCATCCGCCTATGGCTACTGCGCGGATCGGCAAAATTTCTCCCCAACAGCTCAGTCACGCAATTATTACTGCCGCGATGAGTGTGCACACCGAACTGGGACCTGGGTTGTTGGAAAGCACCTACACCGCTTGCCTGCAACATGAGTTGCGCTTGGCTAGCTTCAGCCCTTCAACACAAGTGGGCTTGCCTGTCATATATCGAGGTGTACGACTCGAACTTGGCTATCGAATGGACCTGGTCGTCGAAGATGATGTGATAGTAGAAATTAAGTCGGTGGATTGCATTTCGCCGGTACATCTTGCTCAGATACTTTCGTACCTAAAGCTCAGTGGTAAATCGCTCGGGCTACTTATAAACTTCAACGTTGTGCATCTTAAGGATGGAATCAGGCGCTTTGTGACTGGAAGCGGCTGGAAGTAACTTCGTGTACCTTCGTGTTCGTTGTGGTTAAGGGGTTCCCATGCCAACTGTAACTGACGCGCGCAAGGCCACAATATCTGGCGGCAGTTTCCTGATCGAAGATCGCGGTCCCTCCGAAGTTTTTACCCCCGAAGACTTCACCGAGCAGCATCTGCTTATCGCCCAAACGGCGGAGGATTTTGCCGTTAACGAAATCGTCCCCAACATCGAGAAGATGGAGCACAAGGACTTCTCCATTACTCGCGATCTCCTAAAAAAGGCCGGGGATCTGGGGTTGAGCTCTGCCGAAATCCCCGAGGCTTACGGCGGCATGGAGATGGACAAAGTCACGGCGTCAATCATCGCGGATCACATTGCGAAGTACGCCGGCTTCGCCACCACCTGGGGCGGACACACGGGCATTGGCACCCTGCCGATCGTTTATTTTGGGACCGAAGAACAGAAGAAGAAATATCTGCCTCGCCTTGCCGCGGGAGAAATTGTCGGCGCATACGCCCTGTCTGAGGCGTCTTCTGGTTCGGACGCGCTAAATTGCCGCGCCCGTGCCGAGCTATCCGCTGATGGCGGGCACTACGTTCTGAACGGCGAAAAGATGTGGATCACCAACGCCGGGTTCGCCGACCTGTTTACGGTATTCGCGAAAATTGATGGTGAAAAGTTTACGGCTTTCCTGGTCGAGAAAACTTTCCCAGGGTTTTCAATCGGAAGTGAAGAACACAAGATGGGCATTCGCGGATCGTCGACCTGCCCTTTGATTCTGAACGATTGCAAAGTCCCCGTCGAAAATGTTCTCGGTGAAATCGGCAGAGGTCACGTCATTGCTTTCAACATTCTGAACGTCGGCCGTTTTAAGCTCGGCGCGATGTGCGTAGGGGGCGCGAGAGTTTCGCTTGAGAATGCTATTGGATACGCGAAACAGCGCAAAGCATTTGGCAAGACAATCGCCGATTTCGGATTGGTTCGCGAAAAAATAGCCAACATGGCAGTTGGAATCTTTACTGGCGAGTCAATGGTTTTCAGAACCGTTGGCATGATGGACGTCGCGCTTTCGGAAATCGATAAGGCCAGCGCAGATTCCGCGAGAGAAAGCAGGAAAGCTATAGAAGAATATGCGGTCGAATGTTCGATCATTAAAGTTTGGGGATCGGAAATGATCGACTCTGTCGTAGACGAAACCGTTCAGATTTATGGGGGGTACGGTTTTGTTGAGGAGTATCCGGCTGAGCGCGCCTATCGCGATTCTCGCATTAACCGCATTTTCGAGGGAACCAACGAGATCAATCGGCTGATTATTACGGGATTTTTGTTGAAGCGGGCGACATCCGGACAGTTGCCGCTGATGCCAGCCATCAAAAGACTAATGGATGAAGTGTTGTCGGGCCCGTCCGTCAGTGAGGACCTTGAAGGGCCGCTTGCCGAAGAACGCAAGCTTGTGGCTTCCGCCAAGAAGCTGACTTTATTCGCCGCCGGAACAGCTAGCCAAAAGTACATGCAGGCAATTCAGGATCAGCAGGAAATTATGGGCGCGATTGCCGATATGGTGATTGAAACATACGCGATGGAATCCGCTACGCTACGTGCGCAGAAAATTGCTTTAGCCGGCGGCGAAGCGGCTGCCTCGGTGCCGATTGCGATGACACGAGTTTATCTCGCGGGGGCGATGGACAAGATCGAAGCTGCGGCCAAGAAGATAATCGCCGCGGTTGCCGAAGGAGACATGTTGCGCACCCAACTTGCTATCCTGCGCCGCCTGGCTAAACACGAACCATTCGACAGCATCGCACTACGCCAGAAGATCGCACAGAAGATGATCGAGAGAGGGAAATACTCGTTGGCGTAGCACCGTGGGACGCCCCGGGGCTTCAATTCAGATACCGTATTTTGCCGCGGTCGACGCCTATTGACGATAGAATCAAGCTACGGAGAAAGCTATGCCCCTGGGAACTTTCACTGCAGTGTTGCATCGTGAAGATCAAATATACGTCGCCGAATGTCCCGAAGTAGGTACTGTCAGTCAAGGTAAGACTGTCGAGGAAGCGGTTGCAAATCTCCGCGAAGCCACAGAATTATACCTTGAGGAATTTCCTCCGGCGGACCACGGTCCGCCTCTAATTACGGTATTTGAGGCTCGCTTTGCCTAAACTGCCTCGCGTCTCTGGCGCGCAGGCGATCGGCGCTTTGGAAAAGCTAGGCTTCGTTCAAGTTCGGCAGCGTGGAAGCCACGTCATACTCAAGCGTTCTAATGCATCTGGCACCACGGGCTGCGTAGTTCCCCTACACTCCGAATTAGCAGTCGGAACATTGCGCGGCATCCTGAAACAGGCTGGTATCACCGCAGGCGAATTCATCGCGAAACTCTAACTCTTTCCTTTCATCTCCTCCATTACGCTCTGTATCAATTCTTTCGCGTCCGTCAAATTCTTCATCACCATCTGGATGTCCATGACTGGTTTGCCCGGCCAGCGCTGGCTTTGGCAATAGACGCCGTGTTGTCCGACTAGAGACATGGCATCGGTAATCATGTCCATGGTCACGGCCAAACGTCCTCGCGGGACACCCATCATGGTCTCGTAATGGTCGAGTTCTTGCTGTTTTTCGTTAAATACTGGCATCGCCCGATTGTACTGCTCCTCGGTTGTAGGTGATAATTCCCATCGCACTAACCAAACATCATTTTGACAGTCTAAGATGACTGACGATCACCAGGAGAAAACATGAGAACAAGAACTGCGGTTTTTACTTGCGTTATTTTTACCGTTGTTGCGTTCGCAGTTGCATTTGCGCAGGACAACAGCAAGCGCCCCAGCCCGGCCGCTAGTACGTCGTGTAAGTTTTCCGACGGCAAGACAGTCACTATTAACTACTCCAGCCCGCGTGCGAAAGGACGAAAGATTTTTGGCGGATTGGTCCCATATGGCGAAGTCTGGCGTACGGGAGCAAACGAAGCTACAACATTTGTTACCGACGCGAACTTATCGGTCGGTGGAAAAGATGTTCCTGCTGGGTCTTACACAATCTTTACCGTACCGAATCAAGACAAGTGGACTCTGATCGTCAACAAGAAAACCGGGGAGTGGGGAATTCCCTACAAGTACGAAGGCGATGAACTGGCGCGCGCTGATATGACGGTTTCAAGCACTCCATCTCCAGTGGAGAATTTCACCATTGGCTTCGATCAAAAAGGCGACGCCTGCACCCTGCACATGGATTGGGAGAACACGCGGGCTTGGATCGATGTTAAGGAGAAGATGTAGAAAAAATGCCGTGAGTCGTTGGTCTTTGGTTGTTGGCTAAACCGGTTGGAGCCAACGACCATCGGCCGACGACGCTTTAAGCGGGCTTCCATCTTAAGATCGGCTTCCGGGCTGCCGCTGTTTCGTCGAGGCGCGAGACGCGAGTGGTGTACGGAGCTCCCAATACCATGTTGGGATCTTCTTCGACTTCTTCAGCGATTGCCCTCATTGCCTCGACGAACAAATCTATTTCTTCCTTGGATTCGCTTTCTGTCGGCTCAATCATCAGAGCGCCGGGCACTATGAGCGGAAACGCCGTGGTGTAGGGATGGAAGCCGTAATCAATCAGTCGTTTCGCGATGTCCATCGTACGAACGCCCTTCTTGGCTTGCAGCTTGTCGCTGAAAACTACTTCGTGCATCGTCGGCGTGGTATACGGGAGATCGTAGGCGCCTTCGAGACCTTTTCGAATGTAATTTGCGTTGAGGACGGCGTCTTCAGTGGTCTGACGCAAGCCGTCCGGCCCGTTCGCCATGATATAGGCGAGCGCGCGCACGAACATTCCGAAGTTTCCGTAAAAGGCGCGAACCCTTCCGACGGAATCCGGCCGGTTGTAATCGAAGCCCAACGCTCCGTCAGATTTTGTTATGACGACGGGAGTGGGAAGAAACGTTTCCAGTATCTTCTTTACCGCGACCGGTCCTGACCCGGGACCGCCGCCGCCATGGGGCGTCGAAAAAGTCTTATGCAGATTCAGGTGCATCACATCAACGCCGAAATCCCCGGGGCGTACTTTGCCGACCAGCGCATTCATGTTTGCGCCATCCATGTAGAGCAGGCCGCCCTTGGCGTGCATAATGTCGGCTATCTTGTGAATCTCCTGCTCAAAAATCCCCAGGGTATTGGGATTGGTGAGCATGAGGGCGGCTACGTCCTCGTTCATTTGGGAAGTCAGAGCGGCGACATCTACCATTCCGCGAGCATTCGATTTAAGGTTTTCGACGGCGTAACCAACCGTCGCCGCCGTCGCGGGATTGGTGCCGTGCGCCGAATCGGGGATCAGGATCTTCTTGCGCGGCGCGCCCTTCGACTGGTGGAAGGCTCGCACCATCAGCAGGCCAGTGAGCTCGCCGTGGGCACCGGCGGCGGGCTGTAGAGTAATGGCATCCATCCCGGTGATGTCAATCAGGCAGTCGCTGAGAGTCTTGATGATGCGCAACGCTCCCTGCGAAATTTTCTCTGGCTGATAAGGATGTCCGTTGGCCAGGCCTTCGCACCGCGCCACCACTTCGTTCACGCGCGGATTGTATTTCATGGTGCAGGAGCCTAGCGGATACATGCCCAGGTCAATGGCATAGTTCCACGTTGAAAGCCGCGTAAAATGCCGGATGATCTCGATCTCGCTAACTTCGGGAAGATTCCCTAAATCTTTTCTTTCGTGGCCACCCAACATCTGTGAGATATCGATTTCAGGGACGTCGAGAGGCGGCAATTTCCATGCAGCCTTGCCCGGGGAGGATTTCTCAAAGATTAGCCCTTCATTCTGGCTGGTGTGGCGAGTGGCTTTGCGGGTCATGTGCTTCATAGGCGCTTAGTCGTTTAGTCCCAAGTCTAGAGTCACGGAGCCGATTCGCAGCGCGCTGCCCGTCCCACCGCACTCTTGGCAGACTCCGGAACCGCCGCAGTTTTGGCATTTTGGCTGGTCCTGGTTGAAGTGCTTATTAATGCCAGTTCCGTTACATTCGGCGCACTTTCCGTCGCCGTGGCAAACTGAACAAGCGTTACGGATGGCGATCATCGAGTCACTTCTTCCTCGGTCTCTACGTTTGCGCTTTTCTCGGTGTGTTCGCTTTCCGCCATGAACTCGGCAACCGTGTCAATCACCGTCCGCGTGCTCATCTCTGTGCAACACCACAGAGAGGCGTTTCCGAGTTCTGGGTAGAATTTTTTAAGCGGCAGGCCGCCGACAATCCTGTGTTCCAACAGTTGGTCATTGATTGCATAAGGATCTTCCGAAGTTTGCACCACAAACTCGTTGAAGCGCGGCGCGCCAGGAAATAAAACGTGAGCATGTTTGCCAAATTGCGCTGCTGCATAACTTGTTTTAGCGAGATTCTGTTTCGCCAATTCTCGAAGGCCGACTTTTCCGTAGACCGTCATGAAGATATTGGCCATCAGAGCCATCAGGGCCTGGTTCGTACATATGTTCGAAGTAGCTTTCTCACGCCGGATGTGTTGCTCACGAGTCGCCAATGTGAGAACGAAACCGCGCTTGCCGTTCTTGTCGGTGGTTTGGCCCACCAAACGCCCTGGCATCTGTCGAACATACTGTTCTTTGGTGGCAATCACGCCGCAGAAGGGGCCGCCAAATCCCACGGGGACGCCGAATGACTGCGCTTCCATCGCGACAATGTCGGCTTGCCTCGGAGGCTCAACAATGCCAAGTGAGATCGCCTCCGCGATGGAAACAACCAGCATGGCTCCGTGCTTGTGTGCCAGGTCCGCGACTGTCGCAACATCCTCGATTGTTCCGAAAAAATTTGGGGACTGAATCAGGACACATGCCGTGTCTGCGGAAATCGACGCTTCCAATTTCTTTAGGTCTACTCGGCCAGTGTCAGTGAACGGCACGGTCGAGAGCGGCATCCCTTGATGAAACGCGTATGTTTCCAGAACTTCGCGATACTCAGGATGCAGACTACGGGCGATCACTACGGAACGACGACCAGTGAGACGCACCGCCATGATGACAGCTTCCGCGGCGGCGGTAGAGCCGTCGTACATGGAGGCATTCGCTACTTCCATTCCCGTGAGTTCGCAGATCATCGTCTGGAATTCGAAGATCGATTGCAACGTGCCCTGGGAGACTTCTGCCTGGTAAGGCGTGTAGGCGGTCAGGAACTCGCCGCGAGAAATAAGCGAATCGATGATCACTGGCCGGTAGTGAGAATAGGCGCCAGCGCCGAGAAACGTCGGGTATCCCTCTCCATTTTCGCGGGAACGTTCGCGAAACCAGTCCACGATCTCGGACTCGGCCATTTGCCTTGGCACTTTGAGATCACGGTCAAGGCGGTATTCTGCCGGGATCGGCGAAAAAAGATCGTTGATAGAACGTGCGCCGATGGCCTGAAGCATAGCTTCGCGGTCAGCAGGAGATTTAGGGAGATAGCGCATAGATATTAGATGTAACGACTATGACCTAAGATTGCGTCGCCGGCTAAACCTCTTCGGCAACAAATTTCTCGTAATCCGCGGCGGGCAACAGTAAGTTCAGCTCTCCGGGATCTTTCAGTGTGATTTTGATCAGCCACGCTTCATGCGCCTCTTTGTTGATCTTCTCTGGGGCAGTAGTGAGCTCGCCGTTCACCGCCGTTACGGTGCCAGAAGCGGGAGCGTAGAGATCGGAAACGGCCTTCACCGACTCCACGCTGCCGAACGTTTTCCCCTTCTGAATTTCAGCGCCGACCTTGGGCAGTTCAACGAAAACGATATCGCCCAAGGCTTCCTGGGCGTGGTCTGTGATTCCGATGGTCGCAGACTTGCCGTCGGCTTTGATCCACTCGTGTTCTTTGGTGTACTTGAAGGCGTTCGGATAAGGCATTCTTCTGTGTCCTCTGCGATTAAGTCTTCTTGGGACGTTTGTAAAAGGGAGTCGGCACAACCTGCGCACTCACACCCTGGCCTCGGATTTCTACCTTCACGGTTGAGCCAATGGTTCCTAGTTCCGGAGGAACATAGGCTAATGCAATATTCTTTTTCAAAAATGGCGCGTACGAACCGCTGGTGACATATCCAATTTCCCGGCCAGCCTCATCCAGAACCCTGTATCCATCACGGGCGATGCCGCGCTCAATCATTTCAAGGCCAACTAACGTGCGAGTAACTCCCGCTAGGCGCGACTTTTCCAGCGCGTTGCGTCCTAAGAAATCCGGCTTATCCATCTTACAGAAACGATCGAGGCCCGCTTCCAAAACGTTTATGGTATCTGAAATCTCGTGACCGTAGAGGGGCAGCTTGGCCTCGAGGCGAAGAGTGTTGCGAGAACCAAGGCCACACGGGACGACGCCAAATTCTTTGCCAGCGTCGAAGATCTCATTCCATATCCGAGTGCTGGTTTCTTCATCGGAGGGGATGTAAATCTCGAAGCCATCTTCACCAGTATAGCCAGTGCGTGCAATTAGAGTGTCGTGCAGGCCACAAACCGTGCCACGAGTGAGCCAATAGAATTTGACGGCCGACAAATCAGCGTCCGTCAGCTTTTGTAGCAGTTCCACACCCTTCGGGCCCTGAATCGCAATTTGAGTGAAGTCGTCCGAAAGGTTTTCGACCTTGCAATCGAACCGTGCGGTATTATCGCGCACCCAACTGACATCTTTTTCTCGCGTACCTGCGTTTATCACCAGTAAATAGTCGGCGTCGCCAAGGCGGTGGACTACAACGTCATCAACAAATGTTCCCTGCGGATAGAGCAATGCCGAATACTGGGCCTGCCCCACGGCAAGCCGCGAAGCATCGTTCATGGAGATGTGTTGCACAGCGGCAAGGGCATCGCGTCCCGAGAGCCGAATGTCCCCCATATGGCTCACGTCGAAAATGCCAACGCTGGTTCGAACCGCATTGTGCTCGGCGATGATTCCACCTGCGCTCGGATACTCGACCGACATGTCCCAGCCATTGAAGTCCACCATTTTGGCGCCCAATTTACGGTGAACGGCATTGAGCGCGGTTTTGCGGACGGTATTGATGGTTGCCTCAGCGGCAGGCAATGAAGGCCTCGCGGGAAGTAGAATCGGGACTCTTACCCTAACATGCGTGGAGCGACCGCTTCAACTTTGAGTCTGTGCCTTATCCAGCGAAGTATTTTGCAGATTTCGCTGGGTTAAGAGTTCGGAACTCAATGATTACCAACGGCACTTTCCCGGGATCGGCTCTGAAGATAAAGTTCGGGAATGACCACCAAAACAAAAGCGCGGTGTGCGCAGTGCGAGGCGCCCGAAAATCAATGTTCCTGCGAAAAGTACTGCTGCTCCTGTCAGGCTCAAATCGACATCAGGCTATGCGAAGATGGATTGTATTACTGTCCGGATTGCCGCGAGGCCTGCGACTACAAAGTAGCGGAATAGGTCACTGATCAAGACGCGCAACCCGGCTGCTCGCCGGGGCGCGAAATCCTACGAGTTCCCAGCGACGGTTCTCAACTTACCCGGCAGGAAATGATAGGGTGGCCACGGTCCGCTGATTACAAGCTCGCAGTTCTTCAATTGCTTGGCCGCGCTGGTGTATCTGTTCTGATATTTCTCGACTGTTTTCGAATCTATTAGGTGGGCTATATCGATCAGCATTCCGTTGGTGTTGACGCGCTTGCAGCTTACTTCTTCTTCGAGGGGATTGAATAGCTTGTGAACTTGCACCGACAGGGCGCGGGCCTTGGTTTGGCGCTCGCGGTCTTTGAAGGCTTTGTCACGCAGCTTCATTAGATAGTCTCCACCGACCGTATCTGGGAGGGGAACGTCAGCGACAGGTGGCCGTAGCGATCCGTCGCGTACGGTTAGCTTGAGATGCATCTCGGACTTGCCGCGGAGCTTGGCGACGCTCTCCCCGAAGGCTCGACGGTTGGCGCGAACGGCCTGCCGCAGGGCGTCGTCGGTGTCGAAAATCGTGCCGAAGCGAAACGGGAGGACGGTACCGGTCCGGAAGCATACGCTGACAACTCTGGCATGTTCGATGACATGCTTTTCTTCCAGTTGGCCATTTTCGGCCGCCCGGTCGTATTCGGTGACGATTACAGCAAAATCGCCGCTGGGGTAGCTGAGGACGGGGGCGCCATTTACGCCTTGAATGCCGTCCATCAAGAAAGGACGGCGGCTGCGTGTTCCATTTTGTAAGGTTTGGTGCTCTGTAAGGCAATACGCATACCACGACATAGGGTCTCTCCGAACCTACGTTCAAGGCGAGAAAATCCGCCTCGAACCGGGGGATAGCTCGTTATGACTCTAGTACATAGGAAGTAATGGGCAGTGCGACGACGAGATGAACGCTAACCACCGCGTCCATGTTGGATTCTATTACGAAAGTGTCAAGAAATGCAACCTTTTTGTGGCACCGGGCATCTTTTGGCGCCTAATTCGTCGTCCCCGCGAGAACAAGCAGCGTGATTAGGATTCGCTTCAATCCGAGATCGCGTTCGTCGCAGTCAAACCATTCCTGCAATGTGTGAGCGCCGCCTCCGGTGCCTCCTCCGCCGATCGAGATAGCCTCTCGGCCCTGTGACAACGGGATGTTCGCATCTGTCGAAGCCCTCTGGATCGCTGCAACATTTCCGAGATGCGCATCGACTGCGCGGATTACCTCAAGAGTGCGGGCGTTGGGATTTAGCTCTCCCGCCGGACGGTCTCCAATCCCGATTACCTCAAAACTCAAGACTGGAGGGCCTTTCCGCTCGGGGCCGCGTTTTTCCAGAATTCGAAGTTCCTCCGCCATCGCGGATGAGATGCCGTGGCGCAGGGCCGCCTCAAGCTTTTCGATTTCAGCTGTCGAGGCGGACCGAATATCAACCCGCATGCTGGCGGACTCCGGAATGGAATTGACCGAAGTCCCTCCTTGTATGACCCCGATATTGAACGTCGTTTTCGGAGAAGCCGGCACACTGGTCTGCGTGAACGCTTGAATTGCGCGAGCCAGCACGTGGATGGGATTGGCAGTACCATAATCGCTCCACGAGTGTCCGCCGGGGCCGCGCACAATGACTTCAAAGCGGCGGCTTCCCAAGGCTTCTGAGACGATGGTTTCAGAACCCGCACCATCCAAGACTAAAGAATAGGAAATTGAATTGTTGAACTGAGAACTGGCGAAAATGTGGCGCATCCCGCGAAGGTCACCCTCTCCCTCTTCGCCCACGTTGCCTATGAATAGAACCGACAACTCATGAGAAATGTCCGCCGATTTTAATGCCGCGGCGATTCCAAGCAGCGCAGTCACCCCGGCGCCGTTATCCGAGATGCCTGGGCCGTAAAGCCGGCTCCCCTCCTGGCGGATATTTAAAGGCGTTCCGGGCGGGAAAACGGTATCAATGTGCGCGCTCACTGCGACGCATTGATCGCTCGATCCTGTCCGCAGACCCAGGACGTTACCGACCGAATCCTCGTGCACGTTTTCGAGACCAAGCACACGGAAGCGTTGCGCCAGCCATTGCGTCCGCTCCGCTTCTCCAAAGGGAGGCGCTGGGATCCGGGCCATCTCCATCTGCCACTCGCGAAGTTGCGGTTCCAGACCTCTGAATCCCTCAATGGCCGATCGCACATGTGCTGAGGCAAGAACGCGGGCAATCTCCCGCTTGACCCCGGATGAGATATCCTGCACATCATCGGGTTTGTTGGCCATGAACCTCATACTATATCGTCAGGATTCTCTCCTAACTAATCGCAACTCCCCTAACTTCGCCGCATCTAACCAATGAGAGTTTCCCACTTCAGATAGCCTTTGGACCCGCAAATTGGGTAATCTATAAGCCCATGAAATTGACGACGTGTATCGGTGTTCTCGCAACAGTAGGATTGCTTTCTTGCCTGAGCGTCGTGGCTCAGGAGGGTACGCTCGATACCGCGCCACCGAAGAATATAACGCCTGAACAAATCATCCAGCGTTTTGCTGCCAAGGAAAAAGAATTCAAAGAAGCCCGCGAACAGTACACGTACCGCGAGTCCGTAACTATGCAAACTGTCGACGGAGAGACGGTGGATGGCGAGTATCGCGAGGTTTTCGACGTCACTTATGACGACAAAGGCCGCCATCTGGAAAACGTAGTTTTCGCCCCTCAGTCCAGTCTCGAAAGAGTCCAGATGTCCCCGGAGGATCTGGACGACATCCGTCACCGGCTGCCCTTTGTGCTGACTTCGGATGAGATTGGCGCATATGACATTATCTACGTCGGGCAGCAGCAGGAAGACGAATTACGTTGTTACGTATTCGATATTGCGCCCAAGAAAATCGAAGGCAAGAACCGGTATTTTCAAGGCCGGATATGGGTCGACGATCATGATTTCCAGATCGTGAAGACATTCGGCAAGACGGTCCCGGACATCCGCAAGAAAAATAATGAAAACCTGTTTCCCAAGTTCACGACCTGGCGTACTCAAGTCGACGGCAGGTATTGGTTCCCCGCATTTACCAAGGCCGACGACACTTTGCATTTCAAGCTGAATGACGTCCACATTCGGGAAATCGTCAAATACGAGGACTACAAGCGGTTCGGGGCTAACACGAAAATCACTTATCAGGGAAAAGAGATACCCAAGGCTGCGCCAGGGGACAAACAGCCAGATAACCAACCCGACCAGCCGCAGCAGAAGTAGTGGGTTTGATCCTGACGCCGGCGACGAACGCGCTTTCTAAGTAATTTCAGCCAGCCGTTGCAACGCGTCGTCCTTCAACAAGACCAAACGCCACTCGTCCAGAAATTCGGCGCCGAGGGACTTGTAGAATTCGACGGCTGGATGATTCCAGTCGAGCACCTCCCAGCGCATGCCGTGGCAGTTATTATCTGCTGCGATGCGGGCCGTGGCCGCTAACAGGCGCTTCCCAATTCCGCGGCTTCGAAACTGAGGACGCACAAAAAGATCCTCGAGATATAACTGGCGTCCTCTCCACGTGCTGTAAAAATCGAAAAACAGCGCGTAGCCGGCGGTTTGTTGTTCCCACTCTGCAATCAATGCCTGGAACTTGGGATATGGACCGAAGCCGTCCCGTGCTAAATCCGCGTCTGTGGTGACTACTGACTTCAGGTCGCGTTCAAATTCCGCCAGCTCGCGAATCATCGCGATGAGCAACGGTGTGTCTTCGATGGTTGCGGGACGAATCGAGAGCATGAGGGTGTCGCTACTGGGACGCAAAGCGATCTGTTTTCTGAAGGTCTGAATCGTGGGCAGCCTAGTAGAACAAATACTTTCTCCATTTATCGTCCGAACGCCCGATCAGTCGCATGATGTGGCGGCTTGTGTGGAGGTTGAAGGCGCGGGGCTCCCGCATAAGCTTCATGCCGGCCTCGGTGGGAAAGTGATTTCCTTTACGGCGATTGCAAGGATGGCAGCATGCCACGAGGTTTTCCCACGTCGAAGCGCCGCCTCTCGATCGAGGCATAACGTGGTCGAGAGTGAGTTCGCCTGCCGGCATAACTTCGTTGCAGTATTGGCAAGTGTTGCGATCGCGCAGGAGAATATTCTTACGCGAGAGCGCGCGAGTCTGATGCGGAATGCGGCGATATTCCAGTAGACGGATCACAGATGGGACCCGCATTGCCAGACGGGCTGCATGCAGGAAGTGTCCGTTCTCCTCCTCTGTCATTGCCACGCCTTTCAGCACCAGGACAATCGCGCGCCGCGCCGCGCACACATTAATCGGCTCGTACGATGTATTCAGTACCAGCACGGGTGCGTGCAGCGCGTGGCCGTTCCCACTTCCATCAGGCGGCGCTTCGATCATCACAACCGGAAGAATCGATTGCCGCGCTACTCCGGCTGCCGAATTGTTCCATTTTGCTGACATAGCTTGCTGCTTTGGAGGCTCTATCTATCCTGCCACCGCAACCTGAAGATCTTCAAAATTCTCCATTCGGTGAATATTTAGTTTCAAAGTCCTTGCGACCGTAGCGACCCAGATCTCCGCTGCGCCAGCACGGCGCAAAACCCGGGCGCATTCGGAAACCGTGGTTCCGGTGGTGAAAACGTCATCGACCAGAAGAATTTCGCGGCCTGCGATTTTCTCGGGCTTTACCACTCTAAACGCACCACGTAAATTCGCTCTCCGCTGATGCCGAGTGAGGCCGATCTGCGATTGAGTAACTCGCCTTCGTTCCAGCAGATGAGGATTGATCTCAAACCGTATGCCGGCAGGACAGCCCTTCAAAGCGGCGCGACCAATCAACTCGGCCTGATTAAATCCCCGTTGCCGCTGTTTTGCGCGATGCAGCGGAATCGGCACGACAAGAACTTCGTTCACCCCGAAGCACGGCTGGAGCCGCACAATAACTTTAGCAAGCATGCTTCCTAGAACATTCGCAGCGGGTCGAACGTTGTCATATTTCAACAAATGAATCAGCTCGCGCAGACCCGTCTCATAACTTCCGTAGGCTGCAGCGATCCCGAAAGCAGGCTCCTCGTTCTCGCAAACCGGACAAAGCGATTCATTCCGGTCGACGTCGAACGGTTGTCCTTCCGCCAGGCGCTCACTGCAGCGCGTGCAGAAACGTCCCTCCATAGGTCGCATTCCGGAAAGGCAGTCGTTACAAACAGGTAGGCGGGAGATATCAGTTAAGAAGGCACTGCACAGGCGGCACTCAGAGGGGAAAATCGTCGCGAAGAGACTTTGAGCAATACTACCCAGCCACGAAACTGGAGTCTGCTCGGTCACCCCACCTTTCGTGGCGTCAGGTCGAGTTAGGTCCCCGTTACTGCTGAAGACAAACCTCCCTCGTCCAGAAGGTCGCCTTGGAGGCTTCTGCCGGACGCGTCTGCCTCAGTATAGCGGTGCGGGATAGCGTTCGCAAACACACTTGTACCGGTACTGTTTGCACAAATTGACCACAATGGCTTCAGTCTTGACCCGGGCTTGAGCCCCAGGTCTCCGAAGCGACCTTCAGGTCACGATCAAGCCCTACTGTTGCAGAAAGTGGTGCCCGTCCAGCTAGTTCGGGATAGGCGTAGCGCAGATCCTCAAAGCGTACGATATAAGCGGAACGGTCGCCGGTCATATTTTCAGTTTCGGTCTCGTCCTTCTTGCTCTCAACTTCGACAATCGGATACTTTGCCCAATCCAGATAGACCCGGCCGAGGTAAGAACGCTTCGCAGCCAAACTTGCAGGTGTCTCGGGTGGCTTGTATCGAATTCTCATATTGCCTTCTGGATCAACTTCCGGCGACAAGGAATCAACCGCCATAGTGGCGTAGAAATCGTGAGTTTCAACCACTCCGTACCAACGGAATGGATTCCACCAATATGGATACGCCGAGGCACGGATAGGGTCTGCATTCTGATAAAGTCGCGCCTCCAACGCGTTCACGGCCCGGCGGTGCTCGTAGTCGCGGATTCCCCAAAGGGCGACCATGCTGATCAGGGCAAGAATGGCGGAGAATCGTCCCTGTGGGCCTTTACTCCTAGCCCCGATTTCCTGGTTAACAAGAGAAAACAGTATGGGCATCAGCAAGCCAAGGGGCAAGACAATCCACAGAACAGGCTCGAGGATAAAAACGATGTCCCACGAATACCACGTTTCGGAAAAAGGCCAGAATGGACGGACTCCGTAATTATTCGTGAAATCGAGGAGGAGGTGGGTTAGGCCTGCGATGTACGCAAATAGAAATAGCAATCCCCACTTTGGAGGAAGGTCCGGATCGTTTGTTTTGCGGCCTCTCGCTAGCCATATCAGGTACATCAAACCAACCACAACGCCCGAGACCAGGAATAGTCCGAGAAACGAGTGGGTGAATCCGCGGTGGTGCGCAAAGCCAAAAACCGGGCCTTTGAATCTGCTCAATACGTCGATGTCGGGAGCTTCCGCCGCGAGCGTTACTGTGGCCGTCGCAAGCCCTGTCTTGCGATTGAGGCCCGCCCGTCCCAGACATGCCCCGGTTAAGAAATGAGTGATGGGTTCCAAGTGTTAAGTTTTAACATGCAAGGCTAACCTTGCGGCGGCATCAGCAGCGTGAAGGCGTCGGGGATAATCGTTATTTCAACTGGCAACGTTCCAAGAAGTTCACCATCGGCCTCCACGAATATCCTGGCTCCTCTTTCCGCCAACGTCTCACAAACCGCGTGTTGAGCATCGGCCAATTCGATGCCGCGTACTGTCCACCGTTGGCCGAATAATCCGCGCAAAATATATGCCAGATAAATCAGCCGGTTCCGTGTCTTAAAAGAAACCAGGCGCAGAGTTGTGCGCTCGAGAGAGGCACCCGGCGCGAGTTCTCTCAAGATGCCGCCGAATTGGTTAATGCGGACCGCAAGAAGCTGAGAAACCTGTTGCCATTGGACCTGATCCGTCTTAGAAGTCGCTGCGTCCGCAGTCGAGCAGACGCCCACATTGAAGGTTCTCATATCGTGTGTAAGCCAGAGATGAGTGGCCTTCAGATAGTAGGCGAGCATCCCGAATCGCCCTTTTGTCATAGCGTTCAGTTTGTAGAACAAGTGAGCGTCTACTCCGACTCCAGCGGTGACAGTGAAATAGCGCGAATCATTCTGTCCAGAGAAATCCTGAAAAACGACTCGCCCCACCGCTAACCGCCGAGTCTGAGAAGCGAGTGCAGTATGGGCCGCAGGTACGGCAGACAACGGGATGCGAAGGTCGTGAGCCAGAGCATTGGCGGTACCCAGCGGAATAACACCCAGGACGACCGCTGTTCCGACGAGCGCCTGCAATACATCGTGAATCGTGCCATCGCCACCACAGGCGAATATAGTGTCGCATCCCTCCGCAATCGCGCGCCTGGCTTGCTCGGTAGTTCCCTTGGCTGAAACCGTCGCTTCCGCTATAGCCTCTACGCCCGCAGCCCGCAGGGTAGCGAGTACAGCTTCCACATCCGCGACACGGTGTTTTACACGCCGTCCTGACAGGGGATTGTAGAGAAGGGCTGCCTTGCGCATGGAAGGGACTGAAGGTTGAATTGTACTATGCTGCGTTTTGAGGCTCAGGTTCGTGGGGATTGAATGCGATTCAATTCGAGGCGGACGCGCTAGCGCTCTGTTCCGCCTGCGGTCCGTTCAGTGTTTTTGTTGCCAAGCTGGAGGCGTCTGTAAGCTTTTGCACGGATTTTTGCAGTGCATCGACTTGTTCTTTGCCGCCATGCCGCTCTGCTAGCGTCAACAGCCGCCCGGAATTCTGATGAGCTCCGTCCGCAAGTTCCAACAGTGCAACCAGCGATTCCGCATGCAATCTCCACAAAGATGGCGAATTCTCCCCGCGCTTGAGTTCTTCAAGTTCGGTCGTGATGCGAGCGGTTACGGCCACAAGCCTTAGCAATATTCGAGCTACGCCTGCCTGCAGACTCTTCTCTTCCAGATAATCCGCGCAAAAAGCATCGGCCTCAGCCGAGGTTAACGCCAGATTGAAAAACCGCATGGGGACGATTTGTCTGAACTTAGGATCGGCAACGCGGACGAAGATTCTGATCGATTCTTCAATTTGCAGAAGCTTGGATTCCTCGGCGGAAATTTGCTGAGGCGTCAATGCTGCTCGCATCGCTGTGATATCAATTACGGGTTTCGAGATGAGGCGATTTACCGGTTTTTCAGGCCGGGGAGTATGGACCTTCACTGGATTTCGCACCAATTGGGGTATCCGCCGCAAAGGTGGCCTGCGCTCCAACACTTTCTTGAGCTGCGAGACGCGCCAGAATTTTTGCAACGATTGGCCATAGTCAAGGTTTAGCAATTCCGGCTCTTTCAAACTGCCAACATCCTCAACCGTGACATCCACACCGTCGACATTTCCGAGGATGCTGCCGCCCTGCTGTTCCAAAGCTTCGGCAAAGCTCTTGATTTCAGTAGTGGCCGCGTGAAACAACTGGTTGAACTTGCGGCCAAAGACCACGTTGTATGGCGCAATCGTGGCTAAAACTCCAGGATGATAAAACGAAGTATCGAGCGACTGCTTGAGCTGCCGAACCATGGGAAGGATACCGGACTCGAGCAGTGAGTGAAGATCCCGGAATCCCTCGACTTGTTTTTGCAGCGGATCGAAACGGCGAAGCATTTGAACGTGCTCTTCGGGTAAAGAAGGAACGTCGGTTTCGGCGAGAATTTCGATCATCGCAATTTCGAACGGCGCTAGCGGTAGTGATCCATCGAGCCCGTATCCGCGTCGCTCCCATTGGCCCTGCACTCTGGGTCGCCGGTAAAGAAAAGTCGCGACCAGATCGGTTTTTTCACGGTTTACGTCGCTGGGATCTTTCTTGCGAGTCAGATAGCGAAGCATTGCCTCGGCGATTTCAGGATCGGTATCCGCCGTGAATGCACGCCTCAACATCGCGGGCGTGATGGCCATATCAAGCAAGCGCAACCAGCGCCGCATGCTGGACAAAGTTTCGCTGACACTGCCTTCGCTCTGCTGCAGCGAGACCGCTTCCAGACCCGACGGCACAGGGACTTCCCCTCCAACCGCATCCTGAAGAAGTTTTTCGTTGAAGCCTTGCACGGTTGCCAGAATGGCAAGTTCCCACTTTGGATCTTCGGCCACGTGCCCCCTTTGACCCCTTCTGTCCAAGACCCGGTAACAGAAAGGTAATACCTAAGTTAAGACTAACTTGGAGCTATCTACAAGACTCTCTTAAGGGAGGACACTAAAGTTACATCCGGTTACCCGGATGGGAGAACGTAGGCCCGGTCGTCCCGTCTGGGCCGGTGAGTAATGACGCACCAATTTTCTTCGCAGCGGTGCATCCCGGGCAGATGTCCCAAAGCAATCGCGCCGAATCTGAAAAATAAAATCATTAACCACGAAGGACACGAAGGTCCACAAAGGAAATCCCAACGAAAATTACGGTTGTTGGGACTCCTTTGTGGACCTTCGTGTCCTTCGTGGTTACAGCCTTTCGAAAATGCCGGTACCCATTCCTTCGCCAACGCACATCGTCGTCTGTTTAGTGAAAGATTACCGTCTTGTTCCCATACAGCAGGATGCGATTTTCCAAATGCCATTGCACTGCCCGCGAAAGCACAACTCTTTCCAGGTCGCGGCCTTTCTGCAGCAAGTGTTCTACTGAGTCCTGGTGCGAAATGCGAATTACGTCCTGTTCGATAATCGGACCGTCGTCGAGAACGTCAGTGACATAGTGGCTGGTTGCGCCGATTAGTTTTACGCCTCTTGCAAATGCCTGCTGATATGGCTTGGCACCGACGAACGCAGGCAGAAATGAATGGTGAATGTTGATGATGCGATGCTCATACTCGGCGACAAATTCGGGGCTGAGAATTTGCATATAACGGGCTAGGACTATCAGATCAGGCTCGGGTTTCTTCAACAGAGAGAGAATTGTTTTCTCGGCTTTGCTCCTTTGCGCAGTTAACCTCGGCACTAGAGAAAATGGGATGCCGTAGAACTCTGCGATGGATCGATTGTCGGGGTGATTGGAGACGATTAAAGGGATGTCGCAAGCCAGTTCGCCGCTCTTGTGCCGGTAGAGCAAGTCCACCAGGCAATGATCGTAGCGGGAAACCAAGATCGCCATTTTGGGGCGACGGTCGGGCCGGGCCAATCGCCATTCCATCTGAAAGCGAGCCGCTATGGGGGAAAAATGCTTGGGAAAGTCCGCAAGATCGATGTCGAATTCCGACGAGTCAAATTCCACACGCATCAAGAAAAGGTTGGAACTCTCGTCTCCGTGTTCGTCAGCGTGAAGGATGTTGCCGCCGTGGCGAAAGACGAAATCGGCAATAGTGGCTACGAGGCCCTTGCGATCCGGACACGAGATTAAGAGCACTGCGGAGTTCTTCATGCGCTGGGATATTTAAATTTACATCCTTTTCACTCTCCTCCGATTCGGAATCTCATGCCCGCCCTGAAATTAATCCCCAGCGCGGGATACCCGGTGACTTCCTCATAGAATTTATCGGTAACATTCTCGACATTCACGTATGTTGTGACGCGCGAATTCAGGGCATACCATCCACCCATATCCAGCCGCACATAGCCTGGACTATGGTCGATTCCAAAGCCAAAGAAATCAGAATCTGGCCGCCGTCCCACGAAGCTGGCTCCCAGGTTCGCTCCCCATCGCGGCCCGAGATAGGTGAACAGGGCGGTTGCCGAATTCTTTGGACGCCGGAGTAAAGGCCGTCCAGCGGCGAGGAGAGGATCGCAGAAATTCGCCGGGGTGCAGAGCGGAGCCTGAAGAATTTGCGTGGAGGTGTAAGTGTAGGCAGTACTCACGGTTAAGTGTGACGATATCTTTCCGTTGAACTCAACTACTGCGCCTTGCGCGAAAGACTTGTCGATATTGATGTACTGGGTGATGAACGTAGTGGGATCAGTGGCGCCGTCGATCAAATTATGGAACAGATTGTTAAAGTAGTTGGCACTCAAGGCGAATCTGCTGGCGAACAGATTTTGTTGGACTCCAGCCTCGAAAGAACGATTTTTCTCCGGCTGTAAATTTATATTGGGCACGCTGAACGGCGGGCCCGCGAAAGTTTCTTCCAGGCGGGGTTCCTTGAATCCCGTCGCATAAGTGAAGCGCAATCGGGTGCCGGAAAAAACATTCCCGCCCCGCAATGCGAGGAAAGTCAGTGCAATTCGCGGAACGCCGGCGTTGCCGAACGCACTGTTGTGGACGAAGCGGGCGCCGGCAATGACCGATAGCCGGTTAAACGTCAGCATCTGCTGCGCATACACGTCGTCGTTCTGGCGGTGGCCTGAACTGGTTGCACCGACGGGTCCAACATTTCCATTCTCCTGTTCGAGCCGGTAACCCAGAGTAGTATGTGCCCAACTTCGCTCCGAATAGTCGCCCTGATATTCGAAACCAGCGCGATTGATGTGCGCGATATCGTCGTAAACAAAATTGATGTTGCCAAAGGTTGGTGAAATTCGCCCATCCGTTGGTTGAGGATCGGCATTGTTCGATCTGTAGCGGTATTCAAAGGCGGTGAATTGATGCTGCCATCCCGAGGGCGCATTTACCGTGAGCGTAAGACCCGCCAACAGACTATTCAGTCGGCTGTACTCGTACCGGTCGGGAGGAATAATCTGACCGCCGTTGAAATTCCATTCATCCGACACACCGGTGAAGCTGTTTGAGTGACGAACCCGCAAGCGTAGAGACATTACGTCATTTAACTTCACTCCAATATTTCCGCCCTGAAGGGAATTGGAGTATGCGTTGTTTACGCCCTGCCCGCTGGTATTGAACTGATCCGCGAAAACGTTGTAATCGAAAATGCTGCGCCAGCCTGCGAGGGAAGCGTAACCGTTTGCGGTCGAAAAATTGCCGCCGTCCGCGCCGAAACGCAATTCTGGAGTTTCCGTGCTGCCGGTGCGGGTCGAGACCTGCACCACGCTGGTCATTGCGTCCGATCCATAGAGAGTGCTCTGGGCACCGCGCATGAACTCCATGGAATCGGCCTCAGTGAGCGGAAGCGTGCCAAAGTTGAAAGTTCCACCGGGTTCATTGATGGTGACGCCGTCCACAATAACTTTGTTGTAGTTCGAATTACCACCCTGGACGAAGAGCGACGCGAGCCCACCCCTCTGCCCGGCCGTGTTGACGACTGCACCTGCGAGAAAGCGGAGAGCGTCACTGGCCGCGACTGGATTCATAAGTTGCATCTGCGCATAACTCAGAGTTTCAACTACAGCGCCAGAGGATTCGACCGGGACAGGAGTTCTGGTAGCAGTTACTACGACAGTCTCGGCCGCCGGAGCGAGGCGCAGCCTAACTGTTACTTCGTACGGTGGACGCGAAACATCGATGGTCTGGAGTGTTTCGGCGGCAAAGCCGGCAGCCAATACTTCAATTTTAAACTCGCCGAGATCTCCCATCGAGAAGGCGACCGTACCTTCCGCCGAAGTCCACCCAGTGGCGGCAGGTCTTGTCGAACTGGATTTAAACAATTGAACCTGGGCGCCAGAAACGGCAGCAGATTGGGGATCCAAAACTTTGATTTTGATTTCAGCGGCCGAAGCTGCTACTGAGAGAACAAACAAGCAAGCAAACAATCGAGGGAACCGCATGCACTCCTCCTTTGACACGCGAAAGGGGTTTGTGGTGGCGGTTCGCGCCGGTCTCCTGGCTTTGCGAGTAAGGACGTTGCTCTGGAAATGATCCAGCGGTCAGCGTCCGGTTTCTACAACCGGCCTTCCCGAAGTTTCCTTCAGTGGACGATCGTAAATTTCCTCGCTTACAGTTGCGCGGCAGCGCGGGATTTGCACCCGCTTCCCAATCTCATCGCATGATGAGGGCGCGCGAACCAAAAATTGTGAAAGAGCAAGAATCGATGGAAGGAAAATGTACTCGGTTGGTGGGGAAGAAGTCAATCGCGGTTCCGAAAACTGTGGTCAGGTGCTGAGGCAACTGGCGTACAATTTTCCGATGATCGAAAAAGAATTGATGGATATTCTGGTCTGCCCGGTGTGTAAAAAGCCGTTAGTCCAGAAAGATGACGGAAGCAGCCTGAAGTGCACTGCGTGCCGTCGGGTATACCCAGTCCGCGACAATATCCCAATAATGCTAGTAGACGAAGCCACGATCGACCCCGCCTGAAATCTCTTCTGCTCACGTAGGGGCGGACGCCCTCGTCCGCCTAGCCGGAGCGAAGCTCCGCTTCCGGCAAGCTGCGCTTGCCCACCCAGACGGGGACGTCCTTCGGCTTCGCTCAGGACAAGCCTGGGTCTACATGTCGCACTTAGGCCAACGACCTCGGTGATGTTCTAGCACCCTTCGTCTGCCTTGTAACATATATGAGTCCCTGCACGGGCGGAGCGATGCCAATGAAGAAATGGAAGATTGATCGAATAATCAGCGTGGCTACGCTTGTTTCCTCCGCGCTGGCGCTGTTTCTTGTTCTTAAGAAGCCGCAGCCGGTGGCGCCGCCGCAGCCTCCCGCTGTCGCGGCGGCCAATGCGCAATCGTTTCAAACCAAGGTGGAGCAGTTCGAGCAGGCGAAAGAGCCGGGAAAGCCTCCAGCCGAAATTCGGTTGAATTCCGAAGAAGTCGGTGCCGCGCTTATGCAGGCAGCGTCAACGATTCCCATGTCGTCGATGCAACCAGCAGCCGCTCCAGGAATTCCAACTAGTGTTCCGTCTTCTCCGGATGCGCCAATCGCGGCCGGGGAGCCTGAAGTAAAGGACTATCAAGTAAATTTCGATGGCGATGTCGCTCGCGGGCAGTTCGTGACGAAGATTGCCGGCAAGGACGTCTATGTCACCCTGGCCGGACACCTGGGATCAAAAGACGGTTACGCGACGTTTGATCCCACAGAATTCAAAGTTGGCGACCTCAACGTCCCTGTGTCGCTGGTAAACGATGCGCTGCAAAAGAAACTCAGCGAGCAGAAGGACCGGCTGAAACTGCCGGATAACGTGGGCGAGATGAAGGTCGAAAACGGTCAACTGGTGATGACCCAGAAGTAATTAGTCGGAATAATCTCCTCATCAAAATCTTGTAACATCGACGCATGCGTGCACTTATTCTCGCCGCACTCGCGCTCTCGAACGCTTATGGCGGATTTTTACTGGCCCAGCAAGCGCCAGCCCCGTCCTCTAAGCATTCGCCGGACCACAAAACCGGCTTCGACATGGGTTCGATCATCAACGGCACTTACCACAACTCTTCCTTCCAATTCTCCTATCAACTGCCATTTGGATGGGTGGATCGCACTTCCGACATTCGTGAAGACACCGAGAAATCTAAAGTGTTGCTGGCAATTTTCGAAAGGCCTCCAGCCGCCAGCGGTGACACCGTAAATTCCGCGGTGGTCATTGCTGCCGAGAGCGCGGACTCATATCCGGGACTGAAGACCGCAGCTCAGTATTTTGGGCCGCTGACCGAACTGACCGAATCCAAAGGCTTCAAAGCTGTGAACGAGCCGTACGAATTCCCGGTGGACGGCCGAGCGATCATCCGCAGAGATTTCGTCAAAGACCGCGGAAGCTTGACCATGCATCAGAGTTCTCTGGTCATGATGGGCAAGGGCTACGTATTGTCGTTCACATTCATAGGCGGCAATGACGATGAAGTGACGGAACTGATCGAGAAATTGAACTTCGTGAGAAAGACTCGTTAATTTCCAACTCATCCATTACTGTCATTTCGAGCGGAGAGGAATCGTTCACGGATGTATCCCGTCCGTTGAGCGTGACAAACCCCTTGGACGAAGATTTCTTGCTCGAACTGCCTGGGACTCGAGTTCAGCTCGGACTCGACATTCGAATTCCATCGCTTAAAATCTCTCTTAGAGTCCATCACAATAAAACCCCACTCATCCCAGAAGACAGGTAGAGACGCAGCTCGCTGCGTCTGATTCTGCCGGGCGACACTGCCTTATAAACATTGTCATTCCGAGCCCGTAAGTCGGGATGCTGCCGAAACCGACACGCGAGGAATCTGCTTTTCCGGACGGTGCTGCTGTTTTGGGTGGGAGCACTTCATCGCTGCGATAGAGTTCCCGTAAGAGAGCGGCTCTAGGAGCAATCGCGGTGTTTCGGTTTAAAAGGGTCCCAGGGGCCACCCGATCTGGTTAGTACCCGATTTCAAATTGACCGCCAATCGCAGCCGAGCGTACTATCGCCAAACGAGTCGGCTTGAAGTCAAAGAGTAGGGGATTTCTTTCACTCGAGATTCATCCGCTCTGCAACATTTTGCGCCCGAGGCGGAGCAAACTTCCCGCCTTACCGTTCACCAGTCGGAATCCCAAGCGAAGGAGCTACTCCATGCTGAGAGGACTTTCTAGCCGGCGCCTCGATTCGATGGCGATTTTGCTTCCAATCGTTCTTGGCGGCTTGACCCAGCAAGGTAGTGGCCAAGTCCTTAGAAAAACGCCTGCAAACCAAGTAAGCGCAAGCAATCTGTTACCAAGCGGGTCTGGGCCTACTCCGATAGCACAGAACAGACCTCTCGAAAATTACGGCAAGCTACCGTTAAGCTTTGAAGCGAATCAGGGCCAGACAGATGCCCGCGTGATGTTTCTCTCCCGGGGTAGTGGCTATTCGTTTTTTCTCACTCAGGAAGGTGCTGTCTTCTCCTTTCGCGGAATCACGGCAAAGGCAAGCGACCAAGCGTCGCCCAGCGGTCGTTCATTACCGCCCTCAGACCCCACCGCGGCCACTGCGGTGCTCCGCATGAAGCTGGTGAACGCCAATCCCTCAGCTAAGGTCATCGGCGAGGGGGAACTCGCGGGCAAGAGCAACTATTTCGTCGGCAACGATCCGAAGAAGTGGAGCACCAATGTCACAAATTACGCGAAGGTGAAATACGAAGGAGTTTATTCCGGCATTGATCTCGTTTACTACGGCAATCAGCGGCAGCTGGAGTATGACTTTGTGGTTTCTCCCGGGGCCGATCCCCGCAGCATCGAGTTTAATGTCGACGAGGCCAAGCACATCCGTCGCGATCAAAGCGGAGACTTAGTACTGCAAATGGCGGAGGGAGCGGTTCGCTGGCACAAGCCAGTGATCTATCAGGAACAAGACGGAACAAGACATAAAGTCGAGGGGAACTACGCGATCAAGCCGGGAAAGCGAGTGGGGTTTGAGGTCGCCAGCTATGACACGGAGCGCCCGCTTATCATCGATCCGGTTCTCACTTTCTCGACCTATACCGATGACAGCGAGAACGGAGGTCCTGTGGCCGTTGCAATTGACGCCGAAGGGAATACATATTTGACAGGATTGACCTTCTCGGCGGCTTACCCGGTGACTCCGGGCGCATTTCAAACAAGCTGCAAATCATGCAGCGGCCAGTATCCAACCCCTGACGTCTACGTGACGAAACTTAACGCCACAGGCACAGCGCAGGTGTACTCGACGTTCCTCGGCGGCAGCGACTACGACTGGCCCTCGGGAATCGCGGTAGATAAGAATGGCAATGCCGTCGTCGCTGGCCGTACGGAATCCACGGACTTTCCAGTAAAGAATAACATTCCCGCTGGCTATTCGAACGTCGGCACATGGTATGGCTTCGTTACCTCCCTCGCGGCGGACGGGTCTTCATTGAACTACTCGAGTATTCTGGGAGGCGGAGCACAACCGGGCCAAGGCTCCGAGACAATCGTAAGTGGAATCGCACTCGATCCATCGGGAAACTCTTATATCTCGGGAAAGACCAGCTCTTCCGTTTTCCCAGTGACAAGCGGAGCGATCAACGGCGGAACGCCTTCCACTCAAGAATTTCTCGTGTTTGCAACTAAGTTTCTAACGAATGGCAGCCTAGCGTATAGCGCCCTTGTGGGGAATCCGACTTCTCAACAATCGGAGGGGTGGGTCTCGGCGATTCAAGTGGACAACTTGGGAAGCGCGTATTTAACAGGCCAAGCGGGTTCCCTCTGGCCTATGACGGCAGGGGCTTACCAGGCTCAAATTGGGGGCCCCGCAACCTACGCACCGTTCGTCACGAAACTGTCGCCGGACGCATCGAGTCTTGCTTATTCTACTTTTTTGGGAAATGGCAATCCGACCGCATTGACGATAAACCCTAGCGGGGATGCTTGGATAACTGGCTCCCCCGGTGCAGGTTTTCCCACGACTAGCAATGCTTATATTCCGAATGAGCCCCCCGGGGCCTGTTGCTTCCCATTTTTCGCAGAGCTGGACGAGACGGGCTCACACCTCCTCTATGCGAGTTTTTTTTATGGGAGCCCCGTTGGGGTAAGTTCAACTTCGAATAGCATCGCGATAGACCAGTTAGGAAATATTTGGCTCGCGGGATTCACGAAAGATCCTCAACTGCCGCTGCTCCATCCGGTCCAGTCACTGCTCGGCGCAGCGGTGTTCGGTCCTCGTTCTGGTTTCGTTTCACGTTTTGACCCGACGGGAACCAAGCTCACCTTCTCGACCTTATTTGGCGACCCTTCAGGCCAAACGGAGATTTCGGCCATGGCTCTGGACTCGTCGAACAAACCGCATATCGCCGGATTCGCTGCCCCTGACTTATTTACCACTCCCGGAGCTTTTTTGTCCTCGATAACTCCGCCAGATACGTCCGGCTTCGCGGCGATAATCGATCCCGACGCTGTGGCTCCATCGCTGTGTATTGCCTACCCAACGAACCAAGGACTCTATTGGGTTGAAACTCGTGTCGGCACCTCGGGCAGGCAAAAGGTGGTTGTTACAAATTGCGGAACAGCTCCGCTGACTATTAGCGGTGTTCAAGCCTCCAATGCAGTTTTCACGGTTCCCGACACAACAAACCGATGCAAGGGCATATACGCTGTTGGTCACTCGTGTTCAGTGTCGGTCGTGTTCAAGCCAACATCGGCCGTGATGTTTAGTGGGAGCCTGACCTTTACCTCGAACGCATCCATTCCCGTCGCTGTTTTACCAGTTACCGGCTCTGGGTTCACCATAACGATGACTGGGTCCGTTGCGCAGCCGTTAACCAAAGACAGCCAGGGCAACTTCGTAGCGATCGTGACCATTACGAACAATGGCACCCTCCCTGTCAATCCCGCGCAGGTGACCATCGCTGGAACTACGCTTGGTTCGGCACCGCTGCTTTCTGCCCCGTTTCCGCTGTATCTGGGTAGGGGACAGAACGGTAGGGTTGCCTTGACCTTTCCCGACACACTCGCTTTGTCTGCGGCGACGTCCGCTACTTTGAGAATAAGCGGCACCTACTTGGTGCAATCTAATCCCCGTCCCGTCAGTGGCAGGTGGACGTTCAGTCTTCCCAATGTGAGATTGCAATAAAAAGGAAGTGGGCTTAGGCGAAAGCAATTCGTTGTAAACATTCAGGGTTTAGCAGTCGCGTCTGCACTACTGCACCATTTCCTGTGCAAACCCAAATTCTTGTCAAGGGGTCAAACCGCCCTAACTTTACCTAACTCCATGAATCAATGGACACAATAAACCTTCCAAACGTGGCATGTTCTCCCCCTCCAGTTTGCTATCCTAGATATAGAAGCTCAATAAAAGGCGACAAGGCGCGGATTCTCTCCGCGCCTTTTTCTATTTCCGAAAACTTCATATCAAGGGGCAATTTTGAAACGACTCACTTCTTACGTGCCAGCCGGATTCCTCGGCAGCAAGCGCATGGGCGAACTCGCCGAATTGGGATTCATGTACCGGGCCGCCAGCCATGGCTTCGGAGTCGCCAGACCCTACGGCGACAGCCATCCCTACGACATTCTCCTGCAACATGGAAGACGTCTGCTTCGCATTCAAGTGAGATCAACGTTTAGCCGGGAACACAACCGCGGCCATAATCCTGGATTCTCGATTATCGTCTCGCGCCATGTGGGAAAAGGGAAGGCTGCCTATTCCGTTGCAGAGATTGATTTTATCGCCGCCTTCGTCGCGCCACACGACGCCTGGTACCTGATTCCGGTGGACGCACTTGGCAATAACAAAGCGATCCGTCTATATCCGGGACCCAAAAGGCTTAAGCGGCTCGGAGGGTTCTTCGAACAATACCGCGAAGCTTGGCACCTTTTGAAGGAGATTAACGAATAACAAGACGGGCTCAATCGGCGGCGTGGGGGCTGGTCTCGTTCCAATCGAAGAAGTATTTTTCCTGCACCAACTTTTCCAGTTCGGCGCGAGCGTGGGCTGTCAATTTCGCGGCGTAGTTCTTGGCGGATTGCTGATACTCGGGAGTTAATTGCTCTACTCGAACTGCAAGCAATGCGGCGTCCTGCTCGAGCATGCGAACCAGACGCTGGGCACGATCGATCTTTGAATGAATGGGAAGCATGAGTCAAGGATGGCGGGGAAAAAAGCCCGGCGCAAGTCACCAACTTGATGACCGAGGCAGGGGATTAACAGAATTCTGCGCGATGCAAGTGGGTAGGGCCCTCCCACACCGGCTACCAGGTGTTATAAGCAGTCCCGTCGCTTGCAATCGCAGTCGACGAACTGTGTACGTCATCGATTCCTGTGTCCTGTTGATCGGGAGACAGCACGGTTGAGTCTTCCTGATCGACGGTCCAGTCCGGCTTTGTTGTCATAGGATCGTTCGGGACCGTTTTGATGTATCCGGCTTGCACCACGTCGTCGAGCGATTGCGGAGCTTTTTGCTTATCCAGCGTGTATTGCGAAATCACGGACCGCAAAGTAAACAAGTTTTGCCGCAGAACGGACTCTCTCGCATGCACAACCGAAGCCCGATAGTTTGGGACCGCTACGGCGAGCAGAATGAGAATCATGCTGATGACGATCATCAGCTCAATCAGGGTGAAGCCACGGCTGCGACGGTTGCGGAGTCTTCCCATTTACCAGTCCTTGTACTTGGTTCCGTCAAGCGCCGTGTCTTGCGACTTCGTGTACACGTCGAAAACGTTGTCTCCGTCCCAGGAATCGGAGGTGGGATCATCCTGCATCGAGTGCATTCCCCATTCGGGTTTGCCCGTCATTGGATCTATCGGTATTCTGCGGAGAAATTTTAGTTTTTTGCCCTGCACGTCAACGCCGTTGACCAGCGTCTCCAAATCGGGAGGATAACCTTCAGATCCCACTTTGATTTGAAAGGCATTGCGGTCGGCCGCGTCCTTGTAGCGGTCGATGGCGTCTCGCATCTCCCAAAGATCGGCCCGCAAATCGTGCTCTCTTTGGCGCTTGATCGTCACTCTGACGAGAGGAATCGCGAGACCAGTCAAGATAGTCAAGATGGCCGTAGCTACGATCAGCTCGATGAGGGTGAATCCCCGCGACTTCGTTCTGTTCCCGAAAATATAGGTAGAAGTCATGCTGAAGTTCATTTCCCTACTGAACCGTAACCTGCGCCACCGTTCCTGCGACGGGCAGCGCCTGCATTGCCGGGTCGCGTGCGCCGCCCTTGGAAATGGCCAATGTAGATTGTCCCGGCGCCTTAGCTCTGAAGGTCAAAGTCACGACCGTCCCCTGACCAGAAACGCCACTCGATCCCGGCGGACGCGATGCGTTAATTTGCAAAGTGCCCGCGGTGTCGTCGTCTCGCTTAACCAACGTCACGAGTTGTCCATCCTGCGAGAGGAACGGCCCATTGGAAACGTTGATTACCTGCAACGCCTTAGGGTCGTAGTTCACTTGCAGCGGAACCGAATAAGCGTTCTGCACTCCAGACAAGACGACATTGACCGTAAATGTAGCCCCCGTACGTTGGGAGATGGAAGGAGGATCAAATCCAAAACTCGCCGCGCCAGGGCCGGGGGCAGTCGGAGAGATACCTTGAGCTGACGGCGGAACAAATTGCGACGGAGCGCCGCCGGATGTCGATGAAGTGTTTGCTGGTGCCCCTTCGGAGGCTGCTGGAGAGTGGCTCACGCGTCGCAAACCGATTGAGTTGGCCGTGCCCACGTCAATGCCTCTCTCGTTGAGTTCGGTGAGAAATTGTCCTCGAACAACATGCGGAATGAGTACAAAAACCGTTTCGGTCTGCGAATCTTGTTTATTCTCCTGCGCAAAGAAATACTTAAGAAAAGGAATTTGCCCCAACCCTGGTATGCCGGTCAGCGACTTGGTCTGCGAATTCTCGAGCATTCCTCCGAGCAGATTCGCCTCGCCTTCCCGCAACCGAACTTCCTGCTCAATCTTCCTCTGCCCAATCACAGGTTGCGAGATGCCGCCTATGTTTTGGAATGAATCTACGGCGGAGACGTCCATGGTAATCTTCAGCGTTACTTCGCCGTCAAGGTGGACCTTTGGAGTAATGTCAATGTTCACGCCCACGTCGAGATATTGAAACTGGGTGTTCACCAGGGGATTGATTCCGACGCCTCCGATGCCGGGCTGGAATGATCCTGTTGCCACAGGCACTCGCTGCCCGATCTTCAACGAGGCTTTTTGGCCGTCGACGGCGCGAATTTCGGGATTCTGAATTAGCTTGCTGTCGCTGTCGCTGAATAGCGCCGTCAGAGTTGCCGGCGGGATGGTGACCTGAAAGTCAGTCGCATTCAAATTTCCCAAAGTGTTGAGATTGATCCCGCTACTCCCGGTCGTCGTTGAACCATTCACTGTAGTAGTTCCATTTGTAACTGTGCTTGAAGTCGTGTTGACGTTGGGCTGCAAGGTGACGGTGGCGCTGGTCGGCGGATTGATCCCCAACGTGCGGGCTTTGTTGCGGCTAATCTGCATGATTGCGACATCGACGATCACTTCGGGCTTGGACCTGTCCAGATCGTTAACCAATTTTTCAGCCAGTGCGATTTGATCTGGCGTGCCCCGGATGATGATTGCACTCTCCGACGGTAAAGGCTGGAGCCGCGAGATTTCGAGTATTTGGCGCAGCGCATTCACCACGTCCTGCAATTCGGTGGGCTGTGAAAGATTCGCCATGTATAAGGTCTTTACAACGTTCTGTTCCAGCTCTTTGCGTTTGGCAGGATTGTCGGAAGCGATAAAGACCGTATTCGGCGTGACCGGCCGCCAAAAAGTCTTCGATTCCATGGCGATTATTTCAAGCGCTTCTTCGAGCGATACGGAATTCAAATCAACTCTGATCTGCCGCGAAGTGTAGTCAGGATCGAAAAGCACGTTGATGCCGGCCAGCCTGCCCACGGTTTCGTAGATGACCTTGCTGTCCTGCGTGGCTTTGATTGTGATGGGTATGTTCTGAATGGGCGCCAGTTCGACTGGTCCAGCAGCTTCTTGCACACGCTTGTCGACGGTGGGAGCGTGCGCCGAAGCCTTCGGGCCCATCGCCTTGGTAAGGTCGATCAGTTGCTGAGTGTGAAGGACTTCCTGGCGGGCAATGGCGCTGGCGGGATCGATCTCCACCGCCTTCTGAAATTCGACGAGCGCTTCATCGAATCTGCCAGCCTCCCGCAACAGTTGCCCGCGGTGAACGTGAGACGCTCCGGCCAGGAATCGCAACCTTTCATAAGAGGCGCGATAGCTTGTGTCCTGGGGCTTCAGGCCGTAGGCCTGCTTGTAGAAATCGTAGGCTTGTTCGTAGTTTTGACGCGCCTCAGCGTCTTTGCCCTTCAAATATAACGACTTAGCCTTGTCGGCTGCGGCGGGCAAAGTTGCGATTAACACAAGCAGAACAATAACGGCCGGTCGAAACAGGCTTTTGATCACTGGTTCCTCGCAGGCAGTCTTCCGTCTTGAACCACGCATGGCTCGAGGTAGGGCATCTCGATTTTTGCTGAAGAAGACGTGAGCTGGCTGATTATAGCATCGGGTTTCGGACAACCGAAGCTACTGTTTTGATTACCTTTAGCCACTTTGGTACTACTCCCATAGCTCAAGTCTGCGATCATTTTCCTCCCTGCGGACGATGTTGCCCTTGCGACGGCTTGAAATGCGTTAACCTATTCAAACAGATATGGCGCGCCAATCGACCTACCCCATTCGGCCTAATCCGGAGAAAAATCCCAAGCGCGACCCAACAGCGGCGGGGGAACGAGATGCCGCCGTTAATAGGATCGCTTCTCATAACTACTTCTTGCTGGAAAAATTTGAGACCGGAGTTGTTTTAAGTGGTACCGAGGTGAAATCCGTGCGTGGCGGCCTAACAAACCTCAAGGATGCTTACGGATTGATCAAAGACAACGAGCTCTGGCTGCTCAACTGCCACATTGGTCCTTATGAGCACGGAAATATTTTCAACCACGCGCCTTTGCGGACGCGAAAGCTGCTTGTCCACAAAGAAGAACTCCGCAAGCTGATCGGAAAGACGCAGCAGCGGGGACTCACGCTGATTCCGACTCGAATGTACTTCAAAAATGGAAGAGTGAAAGTGGAGCTTGCTTTGGCAAAAGGCAAGCAACTTTGGGACAAACGCGAGACCGAGCGCCGCCGCACCGCCGATAAAGAAGCCCGCGAAGCAATTCGAAGCCGCAAGGAAAGATAGGCCCTCGTGCCTGTATTCCGGATGAAGGGGATTAGTTCCCGGTTGCCGACTATACGTAAAGTGGACAGCGGAATCGACAACGTCCGCGGGGATCTTCTTCCGCGCATCACGCCTTGACGGTTTCGACTATCGATAACGGACTCTCAGTCGCGATGACGCGCGACAGCCGGAAACCCGCACCGCGCAGCAGCCTTACAAACTCGGCCTTCGTCCGCTCACGGCCGCGCGGCGTGAGCACCAACATTTCCAGATCGAGCAGCTTGCCGTAATGCGGCGCGTTCCCAGGGGGCACAACCGGATCCACAATCAGCACCTTGCCTCGCGGCCCAAGCGCGCGGTGGCATGCTTGAAGAATCCGCGTTGCCGAGTCGTCGTCCCAGTCGTGAAGGATGTGCTTCATGATGATCGCGTCGGCACCCGATGGCAGTTCTTTGAAGAAGTCGCCGCTTTCGATTTGCACTCTGCCGGTGATGCCAGCACGAGCGAATGTCGCTGCGGCGCCAGCCGCAACATGCGGAAGATCGAAGAGTACAGCACGCATCGTCTTGTGGCGGCGCAGAACGGTGGCCAGCAGCAGACCGTGTCCGCCCGCGACGTCCATCAGCGTCTCGACTCCTTTGAAGTTGTACGCGTCGGATGTTGCTCGGGCCTCCCTAGCGCTGATTGATGTCATCGCGTCGTCGAAGACTGCGGCGACTTCGGGATTCCGCGAGAGGTGTTCGAATATAGGAACGTTGAAGACATGATCGAACGCCGGCATGCCCGTCTTCACGCTATAGCCAAGCTGTCCCCAGGGCCGCCACGTGCTGTCATGAGCGACAAAACGCGCGTACCCTGCAAGGCTCTCAGGATGGTCGCTTCGAAGCAGCTTTCCCATGCCTGTAAGCTTGAACCGGCGGTCAGCGCTTTCAACGAACAGGCCCACGCTCGCGAGTGCTCTAAGCAAGCGATAGATCCCGTCTTCTGAGACACCAGCTTCACGGGCAATATCGCTGCACCGCCGCGCTCCCTTGGCGAGCTGTTCGGGGACGCCGATTTCGACGATAGTGCCGAGTGCCTGACTGATCCACTTGCCGATCACCATCTGGAAAAGGACCTCGTATGGGCGCGATGGGGAAGCCCGATTGGCTCGGCTTTTGGCCATAGATCTCCTTAGGCATTATGCCGCCTGGATTCTAACGGTGTGGCTCGTGAAAGGTAAAGCGGTGGAAGATTCGCAAGACGCTCGCCTGGAAGTGCTGCTTCCTGCTTATCGTGTTACGGGCGACTCTCACCTAATCCGGTAAGGTAAGGGTGGCCGACCATTCCGTCGAGAATCGTCGGACTCGCCGCTGACCGAGCAGCGCCTTGAACTGGGTTGCCAACATGCGGGCTCCGGGGTCGTGGGTGCGCTGGCAGCTTCACGACCCCGTTTCGAGCTCGACGGCTTTGTCTTCGTGAGTTAGTGCGTGTGGTACTGGTTGAGACAAAGCTCGCTATGCCGCGCTGGCTGGCTTTGTCAACTTGCGGCTCAGGAAGTCGTGAATCGCAGTCGCAATGTCCTGGGCATGGGTTTCGAGCGCAAAATGGCCAGCGTCGAAGAAGCGGACCTCGGCGCTCGGAATGTCACGCTTGAACGCTTCCGCGCCGGGAGGAAGGAAGAACGGATCGCTCTTGCCCCAAACCGCGAGCAACGGCGGCCGTTTTGTGCGGAAATATTCCTGGAACTTGGGATAGAGCGCGACATTGCTGGCATAATCCAGAAATAGGTCGAGCTGGATCTCATCGTTGCCGGGCCTCGCGAGCAGCGCGGAGTCGAGAGTGTACGCCTCCGGCGCCACCAGTGTCTCGTCTTGGACTCCGTAGAGGTATTGAGACTTGGTCGCCTCTGGTGTGAGGAAGTCTCGTAGCGCAGTGCGATTCTCCGCGGTTGGCTCCTTCCAGTATTTCTGGATCGGGTTCCAGCCTTGGCTTAAGCCCTCCTCATAGGCATTCCCGTTCTGCGAGATGATGGCGGTGATCCGTTCAGGATGCGCTAACGCAAGCCGGAGTCCGACGGGCGCGCCGTAATCGAAGACGTAAATCGCGTAGCGCTCCAAACCGATTGCCTGGGTGAAGCGGTCGATGACCTTGGCCAGATTCTCAAACGTGTAGAGGAACCGTTTGCGGTCAGGTGCGTCCGAAAAGCCGAATCCCGGCAGATCAGGTGCAACCACATGATAGCGGTCGGCCAGGGCCGGAATGAGGCCGCGGAACATGTGCGACGACGTGGGGAAGCCGTGCAATAGGAGTATGGTTGGGGTGGTTTTCGGACCGGCTTCACGATAAAAAATCTTGGAGCCGTCGACAATGGCATGTCGATAACTAGTCATAATGTGTCTCCTCAGAAGATTTGGCCGAGAAGCACCCAACGAGGGCTGCCCTCTCAGCAACGTTTTGCCGATACAGTTCATCAGATGAACTAACCTATATAACGATTCATTATCGGTGTTATTATTTATAGAGGTCGAGATATGAGCCGGGCTAGGACGATTCACAATTCCGACTGGAAAGACGGGTTCCTCTTCGTCGGCAACCATCTGGCTCTGGATTTTCTGAACACTCGTCCTGTCCAGAACGGCGAGCCCTTGGAGTTGCTGCCTGACTTCAGCGCGATCTTGCGCTGGTTTCAGGCAGCTAAGCTACTCAATGCTCGGAAAGTAGCGAAACTCTTGCAAGGGTGGGGAAAATCGGCCCGAGCTCAGCGTACCCTGGAAGCTGTGCGCGAACTGCGAGAAAAAATGAGGAAGGAGATCCTCACCTGGGAAGGTGGTGGTGCAGTTCGTCACTCCACCGTAGACGAACTAAACAGACTCATGGCGGACTATCCCATGCGCACGAAGTTGAAGACGAGTGGAAGCGGGACCGCGACGGAGTTGTGGTTCGAACCGTGCCAACCCGAAGATTTGTTCGCCCCGCTGGCGCACAGCACGGCGGCATTGTTCGCCAATGTGGATCGCAAGCGCGTCCGCAAGTGTGATCAGTGTGTGCTGCACTTTCACGACACCAGCAAGAAGGGGACCCGACGCTGGTGCAGCATGCAACTATGCGGGAACCGCCTCAAGGTCGCGGGCTACGCAGCTCGCCAACGCATGCTGGCTCACGAATGACTACACGATCCTACTACTAGCCTTGATACTTGGCGGTAGGACGGCAATCCAGAAGTGTGCAAGTCCTCTGCGTCTGCGTGCGGGAGGTTGGAAGCCCCACAGTTCTTGGGGCATTGTGGGTGGATGATGGGCTAACCGGAAAATATTGGGAACGCATTGTCTGTTGGTTAGCCGATAATTCCTTCAGGATGCAAAAATTGAATGTTGAGGCGACTGTTTCAAAACGCTCTTTGGAATTAATTAAGGAGCATAAAAGAGATTTTCATACGTGCGAGACGCAATTCACATCGTGGACATGCGGGGATACGGAGCATATGAGCAGATTGTCTAATAAAGTGGCAATAGTGACGGGCGCCTCTAAAGGCATAGGCGCTGGGATTGCAACGGCCTTGGGTGCTGCAGGCGCGCGTGTGGCCGTGAATTATTCCTCCGACCGGGAAGGCGCCGAACGTGTCGCTCAGGCGATCACCGGCAACGGGGGCGAGGCGATTGCGGTTGGGGCCGACGTGTCGAAGGCCGCAGATGTCGCGCGGTTATTCAAAGAAGTGGATTCCGCGTTCGGAAGACTGGACGTTCTGGTCAACAACGCCGGAGTATTCCGCTTCGGCACCGTCGCGGAGATCACCGAAGAGAGCTTTCACCTCCACTACAACATCAACGTTCTCGGAGCGATTCTCACCGTGCAGGAGGCGATCAAGCGGTTCGGCGCCGACGGCGGGAGCATCATCAACTTAAGCTCTATCGTCGGCTCGCATCCCGTGGTGGGAGCCCTGCTGTACGCGTCCACGAAAGGCGCAATCGAAACGCTGACCAAGGGATTGGCGCTCGAACTGGCGTCGCGCAAAATACGCGTCAACGCCATCGCTCCCGGTCATACAGAAACTGAAGGCAATGTAGCCGCGGGAACCTTTGCGGATGGTGCCGGCGCCGTTCTGGCTGCAAAGACGCCGCTCGGCAGACTCGGTCGCGTCACGGATATCGCCCCGCTGGCGGTGTTCCTGGCGTCAGACGAATCAGCCTGGATCACCGGAGAGATCATTCGTGCTGCGGGCGGGCTGGTTGTGGCAGCCTGAGTACGATGTGCTGACCCTCGAAGCTAATTCATGAGGCCAACTTTTCTAACCTGTTTCGCCCTCGGACTGATCTTTGAAAGCAGCGGAAAAGATTTAGCTGGCGCGTGGCATCTTGAACCGATATTTGTTGATTTTGAAACGTTCGATTTTCGAATCGAGCGTTCGTGCCGGCAGTCCTAGTTTCGTGGCCGCGCCCGACGGGCCGGAGATCCGTCCGTAACACTCCGCTAGTGCGGCTTCAATCATTTCCTTCTCCTGCCGCGCGAGGACACCATTAAGCGTACTCCGCCGACTACGGGCAACCGGTGGTTCTGGGCGAAGCCAGGTCTCGTCCATCGAAAAGGTGTCCCCATCGCACAAAATGACGGCACGCTCAATTACGTTTTGTAGTTCACGAATGTTCCCAGGCCAGTCGTATGCCTGTAATAATCCAAGACTCTTCTTGTCGATCGTTCTGAATTTCTTTCCAGCCTTCTTGCCGAAGCGGTCGATGAAATACTCAACCAGCAAGGGAATGTCGGCTGCGCGTTCGCGCAACGGCGGTACATCGATAGGGACTACGTTCAGTCTGTATAGGAGGTCTTCACGAAATTTGCCGTCGGCTACGAGCGTGTTCAAATCACGATGAGTAGCCGCGACCACTCTAACGTCGATGGGTATTGGCTTATTGCTGCCGACGCGCTCGATTTCACGCTCCTGCAGCACTCGCAACAATGCGACTTGGATCTCGGGAGGAACGTCGCCCACTTCGTCCAGAAAAATTGTCCCGCCATTCGCCGATTCAAAACGTCCCAGGCGACGCTGGGTTGCGCCGGTGAAGGCGCCCTTCTCGTGGCCGAAAAGCTCGGAAGCAATCAGCGATTGGGGGATTGCAGCGCAATTCACTCCGATGAATGCGCGATCCGCGCGATTGGATCGCTTGTGGATGCTGCGAGCTATCAACTCCTTTCCTGTACCGGTTTCGCCGAGAATCAAGACCGTCGAATCGGAAGAAGCCAGTTTAGCGATTTGGCGTAACACTTTCCGTAGCGCTTCCGAGGAGCCAACGATGTCCTCGAACATCGAGTCGCGATCGATTTGCTCTCGCAAGGCGAGGTTTTCATTGCGTGTCCTCTCCTCTGCCCGGACGCGGTCATCGATGTCGGTTCCAGTTGCGTACCAGCGAGTCACTTGGCCCTCGTCATTTCGGAAGGGGTTGTAACGAATAAGAAACCAACGATATTGGCCGTCATGCCGACGCGCCCGCTGTTCAATTTCGAACGGAACCCCTCGACCGAGAGCGGCCTTGCGCTGCTCGCGTAATCTCTCTAGGTCGTCGGGGTGGAAGATTCGTTCCCGAAAGTCTGGAGCAATCACATCTTCCGCGGCCAGACCGGTGTAGTCGAGCGTCGCCTGGTTGGCGTAGATGGAGGCACCCGACGGATCCTGGACGACAATCGCCTGCGGTATTAAGTCGGTGATGCGACGAAGCTCGCGTTCATCTTCTCGCAGCTTCGCTTCCGTTTGCTTGAGGGTTTCGATGTCGGTGCATGCTCCGCACCACCTGACAATCTTGCCAGTCTCGTCTCGTAGCGGCTCCACCCTCATGAGAAACCACCGAAACACTCCGTCATGGCGACGGAGACGCGCTTCTATTTCGCCGGGTTCACCGGTGACGATGAGTCCTCGCCATTTCTTCGTCAATGGCGCTCGATCGTCGGGATGGATCGCAGTTTGCCAACCCGAACCGTGCGACTCTTCGGGAGACAGGCCGGTGTACTCGTGCCAGCGCTTGTTAAGGAACTCGTTCGAACCATCCGGCAGATTGCACCAGGCCAGCGTGGGGATCGTGTCGATCACCTGGCGAAGTTTCTTTTCCGAGTTTTTTAGTTCGTCCAGCGCTCCCTTGAGAGCGTCTTGGGATGGCGGGCGTGTCACCGAAGCCATCCGGGGATTATAAGCCCAGCCGTATTTTCCTGATCACAAATGAATTCCTGAAAAATAAGGAGGATGCGCCATATCTAAGTTCAACTGCAACAGGCTATTGCAAATGGCCTGCGACTTGCACTGCCGTCACTGTCTTCCGGAGCCGGTAGAAAATGACGCTACGGATTGAACAGGTCCAAGGGGGCATTCGGCTTAGCGGCGAATTTCGAGTTGAGCACCTGGATCAAGTCAAAACCGAAATCGAGCGCTGCGAATCTCCCGTCGTTTTGGATTTGGAGGAATTGGATCTTATCGATCTAGATGGTGTTCGTTTTCTCAATGCGTGTGAGTCGGCGGGCGTGTCGATCCTGCACTGTCCGCCTTACATCAGGGAATGGATGCTCCAGGAGAGTGGTCGACCGAAAGAGCATTCAGAGCGGTAAATCCTGATGCGCCCAGGGAAGAAGAGTGAACCATGGCTAATACTAATCCAGCGGCGCCTGTGCGCATCATCGAGAACACGCCTGCGTACTGGAGGGTTGTTTTCGATTACCCGCCGTTCAACATCGTAGATGCCGGCATATTCGAAGCCCTACAGGATCTGCTGGCGCGAATGGACGCCAGCCCGAGCCTGCGGGTCGTCGTATTCGAAAGCGCAAACCCCGAGTTTTACCTTTCCCACTTTGATTTGACCGGCATGATAGGGAACATCATGACTGCTGTCGGGGCTTCGGGCCTTCCGATCCTGATCGATACGTTCGTGCGTCTCACCAAGTCCCCAGTGGTCAGCATCGCGAAAATCCGCGGCTGTGTCCGGGGCGTAAGCAGCGAGTTCGTCCTCGCCTGCGACATGCGCTTCGCGTCGCGCGAGAACACGCGACTCGGCCAACCCGAAGTCGGGGTGGGACTGCATCCCGGCGGCGGCGGCGCGGAACGTCTTCCACATTTGGTCGGTCGGGGTCGGGCGCTCGAAATCATTCTCGGTGCGGACGATTTCGATGGCGACACCGCGGAACGATACGGATATGTCAACCGGGCACTTCCGGACGCGGAACTGGAGGGCTTTGTCGACGCGCTCGCACGCCGGATCGCCTCCTTCGACCAGCGTGCCATTGCCGCCGCGAAAAGTCTCGTCAACGAGGTCTCGTTGCCGTCCGCCGACCGGCTCCTCGACGCCATCACTTCTTTTGAGACGGCGTTGACATGGCCTGAAGCGCAGCAGCGGATCCAAGCTCTGTTGGAGCGCGGACTGCAACGGGAAGTCGACTTTGAGAATCGGTGGCCCGAGGTACTCGGCACGCTGCTGGAGACGTAGTCGCCGTGTCGCGAGAGGACCCCTAGAAGCCCGAGTACCTTCTATTCATTTGTAACGGGCCTGATGTCGGACGGACGACATCGGCTTACAAAAGCTGATGCGCGTGAAAAGAAAGGAAAAAGGAGAACAAAAATGAAACCTAACTGGAGAAATGTAATGACGAAGGTTTATGCTGTTGCTGCACTCGCTTCCATGCTGATGGGTGTGACTCTGAACGCTGCTGCGGGTCCTGCGCCAACCGGCGTTAAGAACGTGGTCCTGGTGCATGGCGCATTCGCCGATGGCTCCGGCTGGGACGCCGTCGCAAAGATCCTTGAGAAGGATGGCTACACGGTATCGGTTGCGCAACCCCCGGAGACCTCGTACGCCGACGACCAGAAATACACGAAGGCCGCAATCGACGCCATGGGCGGGCCGGTCGTCCTGGTCGGCCACAGCTACGGCGGATCCATTATCAGCGAAGCCGGCAACGATCCCAATGTTGCGGCACTGGTCTACATTGCTGCATTTGCGCTCGATGAAGGTGAGAGCTGCGCGTCGATCGAAACAGCGGTGCCACAAGCCTCCAAGGCATTCAAGCCGGATAGCAATGGGAACTGGTGGATAGAACAAGACCATTTCGCGGCTGACTTCGCAGCGGATATTCCCTCCGCCGAGTCCCACTACATGGCTGTGTCGCAGGTGCCGATCTCCACCGACTCGTTCACCCACAAGGTCACCAATCCCGCCTGGAAGAACAAGCCGACCTTTTACATGGTGGCCAGCGCAGACCGATCGATCAATCCCCAGCAGGAGCGCATGATGGCGAAGCGCGCCAATGCTAAGACGGTCGAATTGAATGCCAGCCATGTGGCCTACATGTCTCACCCGAAGGAAACAGCCAAGCTCATCGAAGAGGCTGCTACCTCCACCTCTGTCCATTGAGGAGGACACAATGACAGATCGCATCACCATCGAAGGACATGACGGCGCGTTTGCCGCCTATATCGCGCGACCAAAGGCAGTGCCAGCTCCGGCCGTTGTCGTTCTGCAGGAGTTGTTCGGGGTGAACGCCGACATTCGCAAGACCTGCGACGAATTGGCGGAACAAGGATTCATTGCGGTCGCTCCGGACCTGTTCTGGCGTCAGGAGCCCGGCGTCGACCTCAGCGTCACCTCCGAGCCCGACTGGCAACACGGCCTTCGTCTGTATCAGGCCTACGACCGAGACGCCGGTGCCAAAGACGTTAAGGAGACGGCCGATGTCGTGGCCAAGCTGCCGGAGTGCAGCGGCAAGGTTGCCGTACTCGGCTATTGCCTCGGTGGGCTGATGACCTTCCTGACGGCGGCGCGCTACGGCGTCGACGCTGCGGTGGCTTACCACGGTGGCGATACTGAGAAATACCTGGGAGAGATCGATGGGCTTAATGCGCCTCTTCTAATGCATCTGGCCGAGGAGGACGAGTTCATTTCCAAAGCTGCGCAAGCTGAGATCAAAGCGGCACTTGCTAAGAAACCAAACACGATGGTCTACAGTTATCCCGGTCAGAATCATGCGTTCTCGCGGCATGGGGGGTGCACTACAACGCTGAGGCCGCAGCGCTTGCCCACGAGCGGACATACGAATTTCTAAATCGACAACTGCGGCGACCTTCGGTCGCTTCAGCACATAAAGGAGAAAAAACAATGACAGCGAAAACTACGCAAACTAAACCTAGCATCGTATTCTGTCACGGGCTCTGGGCGGACGGCTCGTGCTTTAGCAAGCTGATCGTTCCCCTTCAGGCGGAGGGGTATGAGTGTATTGCGGCGCAGTACGGACTCAACTCAACGGCAGAGGATGTCGCCTTGGTGAAGGCAACGATCGGCCGGGTCAGCGGGCCTGTCATCCTGGTCGGACATTCCTATGGCGGAACCGTCATCACAGGCGCCGGAGTCGACGATCGTGTTGCCGCCCTGGTTTACATCTGCGCGCTCGCTCCGGATGCCGATGAGACGTCTCAGACGCAGCAGTCTAACTTCCCGAAGACGGACGTCTTCTCCCACATCGACGTCGTGGATGGACGTATCTGGCTGCGTCGCGAGGGCACGAAGTATTTCTGCGGAGATCTTTCGGAGCAGGATCAAAAGCTAGTTTGGGCGACTCAGGGCGTTCCCAAACCCGACTTATTCGACGCGAAAGCCGGCGGAACCGCCTGGAAGTCGAAGCCAAGCTGGTACATCGTCGGCAAAAACGACCACACCGTCCACCCCGATTTGGAACGGTTCTTTGCGAAGCGCATCAGCGCGAAAGTGACTGAGCTCGACAGCAGCCACGTGCCCATGCTCTCCCAGCCGGAACGGGTGATCGATGTAATCCGTGCCGCCGCAAAGGGCGTCCAACAAGTCACGGCTGCAGCGTAAAGTCCCCAGGGATTTCGCACGGGCCAACAGCCTCCATAACTGTTCAGTTGGGTTGTGATGATTTGTCGTCCAATCCGGCTGAACAGTTACAGGATTGCTCCCATTCTTTTTGCTGGGGAAGGCGAAGGAGATTTCGAGATGATAAAAAAAATCGAGATCGAGCGATTCAGCCTTACCTCGTCCAAACCTTTCGATCAGGTTGTGGCGGCTGTTAACGCGGCTATCGGTCATCCGGATATGGCTGAATTCGTGCGATCAACTCACGCGGCGCGATCTTTTGCCGAGCTGAAAAGCGCGGTGGAGAAAGGCTTGAGCAAAGCCGGACTGATGCTGTTTATGCAACTTGATCAAGGCGCTGTTCTTCAGAAAGAAACTGGTCAAGACACACCTCGAATCATCCGCTTGCTTATCGGCAACCCTCTCATCATGAAGGAAATGGCGAAGCATGTTCCGGACGCGGGCTCTTACGCGCCGGTTACAGTTCTGGTGGATGAGCGCGCCGATGGCGTGCATTTGTCATATGACAGGATGACAAGCTTTCTAGCTCCGTACGGAACCGGCGATGCGCTCCAGGTTGCGGAAGATCTGGACAACAAAGTCGAAACTCTCTTGCGCGAAGCGGCAGCCTAATATGACCGAAGCAGCAGCGTACGTGTGAGTCGTCGAGGCGCGGTTACTCTCTGTCCCGAATTTCCTTGGCTTGAGTGGGCGACCCTTCGAGTCCTACAATTTCAATAATCGGACGGGAAAATCTCCACTCAAGCCGGCTCGAGTGGGTTATCCGTCCTCGCGATAATACATTCGGGTGAACGCAGTCAGAGCCACACAGAAAGGAGAATACGATGCAACTTCAGAGTGAGTACTTCAATGCTTATGACAACCTAAAGCTGACACGAGATGACAAAGGCGTGCTGGTTGCTGAAGTCCATACCAACGGCGGGCCGTGCATTATGACCGCGCAAGCTCACACGGAATTTGTCGATGGGTTCTACCGGATTTCGCAAGATCGCGCGAACAAGATCGTAATCCTTACGGGCGCCGGTGGGGAGTTCATTACGGACGTTGATTGGGCCTCCTTCGGCAACGCCGCCGATCCCGGCGTCTGGAGCCAGGTTCACGATGAAGGTGTTCAGGCTTTGGAAAACATAGCCAACATACGCGTCCCAGTCATCGCGGCAATCGAGGGACGTGCCCACGTGCATTCAGACTACGCGCTACTTGCCAGTGTAATTGTGGCGGCAGATGGCGCGACTTTCCAGGATGTGGCCCACTTCTCCCAGGGCGTTGCGCCCGGCGACGGAATCTTCACTACGTGGAGTTATCGCGCCGGAGCAGGACGAGCCGAGGCGTTCCTGCTCAACCCCCAACCGATCACGGCTCGTACCGCGTATGAGTGGGGAGTGGTTGCCGAAGTTGTGCCGAATGGCAAGGCGCTCAGCCGGGCACGGGAATTGGCCAAGTTGTACTTGAAGGCTCCCGAAGTGACCCGCCGCAATACGCGCGTACATTTCATTCAACCGTTGAAAGAGCGTATTGTCCGGGAGGTAGGCTATGGACTGTCGCTCGAGGGAGCGTCAGCCGCTGACCTGGTGAAATCAATGAGAGCCAAGACTGAACAAGCAAAGCCTGAACCTGCCGCTCAGAAAGGAAAAGTCGCATAAAGCACACCGATGGCACCGGACGTTAGGCCGCGTGGCCCAGTCTAAATTTCGTGTTCTTTGCGAAATTTTGAACCTGCCCTGAGCTTGTCGAAGGGGTGGGGATGTTGAAGGCTGGTGCAACCGGCATGAAGTTACCCGTGCGCGGTAAACCTGCACAATGCAGTTACGGTGTCTCAACAGCGCCTGGGAAACTGTGTCCCAGCTTTAGTCCCGCACGAATGAATGAGATGTGTGCTGCCCTGCGCTTCTCTCTGGGTTGCGATTCAAAATAGTCGCGGGAACGTTCTGTCCGTCCCCGAATTTCTTCCCGGTTCTCCTTCAAACGATAGCAATCGGCTGCTTTCGAGCCTGACGGGTAAAGTAGGGGGTCAAGAGGCCCGCCATGTCGACATGCGAAATGGCGGACCGTTCTAAACCTCAAAGTAGCTGCGGTTTAATCCAGGCGCTGGGCAATCGGACAGTTGATTGAGAAGCCAGAGCTCCCAAACGCTGCTCCACCCGGGCCAGTGAGCAATCCATCCTGCACAAAGTTAAGAATCTGGAACTCCTCACGCAATTGGCCCCGGAATCCTTGGTCGATTGCGCTCTGGGTCCATTCGAACAGCTGTGCATCCCAGTTCGGGCTGTAGTCGAGAGCGATGGTTGGTATGCCACCGAGGACATTGTTCGGCCTGAAGCCGTCAGCTAGATCAGCCGACAACCCTTGCCGCAGTGGATTGTTGCAAGCGCCTGACTCGGGTCCATTGGTGCCGATGAAGATGCGCTCGACCGGACTAGCGAAGCTGTCATCGTGGCCCAATAGCAGATTCTGCATCAGCGGAGCGAAGGTGTTGTGTTCAATGGCGGCGCCCAGAGGAATACTCGTGTCCATGGAGAGATACCAGACTGGACGGCCGAAACTGAAGCCATTGATCAGATTAATGGTGACCGTCATATTGACCGGGTCGATCGCCACTACCTGGTCATGCACTTTGGAATAATCGACGTTGCCGTTGGGGAAGTTAATCTGGCTCGCGTCCACACCAAACGCGACCATAGGTGCGTTGTAGATCACGTTGCCGGCATTAACGATTCGGACCAACGGCCCGTAATGTGAGTCGCCGACCGAACCTGGCTGCGCAAACTTCGGCGGAAATTGGCACCCGGAGGTCCCGGAATGATCTTTCGGTCTGGCGCAAAATTCACTGTTCCAGCGTTGAATACGATATTTCCCTGCGCATCCAGGTTCCCAGTCCTGGCAGCAAGAGAGGAAAATTGGAGTTTAGTGGAGAAGTTCAGTCCCAAAGCGGCGGCCACGTTGGAGTCACTGACGTCGGTCAAGATGTACCAAACATTTTGTTGGTGTGGGCGAGCTTTCCCTGGTAAAGCGGCAGGGTGATAGTCCCGTGAGCCGCGTCCACCGTGCCCGACCTTAGCAATTGAACTGGCCCTACGAAGCTCTGATTGACATCGGAAGGCGGCGGCCCAAAGTAGGAGAGAGGAACAGTAGCGCCAACGGAGGGTGGTGCAGGAAATAAATTACATCCCGGGCCCGGACCGATTGGACCGGGGCCAGGCCCCTGGTCGGAATTGAATGTGGTTGAAGTTGTTGTGGTAGAAGCGGCAACCGCAAGATCCAGGCCCGTCGGCGCGGTAGCTGTAGGCCGTTTCGCTAGAGTGTGCATGGCCATGATTTCTGGAGAGAGTGGGCGACTTGATTGGGTTTGCTTCAATGACGTTCGGTGTGAATCTTGAGCAAGTACTGAATGGGTTAAGAGATTAAATACAACAAGAACAGCGAGAGCCGTGATAACTGACCTAGTTCTGGCATACCACAATGTGCTCTTGGCGGACTTGTCTCCAGATCTCAACAAAAGTGCGCAGAATACTTCTTGCATTTACTTCCTCCTGGGTTTTACTGGATGTGCGTGTCATGGAGTTAGAGTGAAATCAAGACGTTCGTACTTGTTCTCTGGCTCCGTGTCGCGTGAGGAATGAGAGCAAACTGCGTATTAAAAGTTTCGACCCCTTTGTCAAAACTTTGTCATCGGACTAGAACGAAGCCGGGCGGGGGGCCCATTCTAAATTTCGCGTTCTTTGCGAAATTTAGAACCTGCCCTGAGCTTGTCGAAGGAGTGGGGATGTTGGCGGCTGGCGCAACTAGCATGAAGTCTTCGTGCACGGTGAACCTGCACAACGCAAGTACGGTGTCGCAACAGCGCCTGGGTAACCGTGTGGCCCAGCTTAGTTCAGCACGGATGAATGAGGTGTGTGCCGCTCTGCGCTTCTCTCTGGGTTGCGAATAAATCAGGTGCGGGGACGCCACTCCACCTCTCAAATTTTGGCCTTACCGTCTGCTACGGCTCTGAGAATCTTCTCGGCTCCTGCTCTAAGGTCGAGACCTGTGACCGAACGGAGTGCGTTGGCAGTCGTCTCATCCAATGTCAGGATTACTCTGTTCTGCCTCGCCTTTTCCGGATAGGCCCAAATGCAGTTTTCGCACTGAAAAGCGTAAGGACATTTGTTACAAGTGGTCGCCTTTAAGTTGTTACACGTCTCGCAAAATACCTGTAGGTTCTCTAGGGCGTCGTCCCCGCCTTGCAAGATCGGCCGACGGTGGTCCAGGAGCCCTCGACTTTTTCTGGGTGCAAACGGGTCGCTCACCTCATCATCACCGCCGCCAGCAGTTGCGAACTGCACCAGAACTCCGCAATTGTTGCATTCATACTCTCCATCCGAGGTCCGGGGCATCAGCGGAAGCATCACTGCACGTAGTTTGTTGTCGTCGGGGCGAGGGAATGGGTCGCGAATCGGGACATTGCTATCGCCGCGCCAATATGTCTGGCGATCAGGAGTTGAATCCACGTCGAACCCGTAGTTGTACTTGAGCTCTTTCCACCGTCGGCGCGCGTGAGCTTGATTGCCGCCATCGGTCCTAGTCACTTTTGCATATAGCTCTGAAGATTTGAATTTAGAGCCCGGCGGGAATGAGGCCAAAATTCTTTGGTAGGAATTGGTGAGTGTAGCGACAAAGCGTCTTCGCTGTACCACCCCTTCACGGTCTAGCATGAAGAAGCCGACCTGGTTCGGTCGAAACCTACTCAGGACGATACGGTTGCAGCTCAACTGGATTGAATCATTGTGAGCCCGAATTGTCACAAGGAGCCGATCCTGCTTCCGCTCGCAGGCCGTCTCGAAGGGAGGGTTCAGAATGTGGCCGGTTGTAACGAGCTTCGTTCCTGCGTCTCGTCTTGATTCGGTAAGCCACTGCCGAAACGGGAGGAACTCTGGATCGTCTTGTCCGGATGGCTCCGTTCTGCTAGCCAACTGTCACCTCTTTTGGTTTACTAGCTAGAGACTGTGCCGCCCGGACTTTTTCGTGTAAAAAAGAGAGAGACAACGGCGGCACTCCAAGATTCTGTTCCAAACGCAAAGTTCATGCAACAACTCACTTCACTTGAAATCTGCGCAGGCGCTGGCGGCCAGGCTCTCGGTTTGGAAATGGCGGGATTTACACACTTGGCTTTGGTCGAGGTTGACCCCCACGCATGTGCGAGTCTTCGACTGAACCGTCCTCGATGGAACGTGGTTGAAACCGACTTAGCTAAGTTTGATGCCACTCCTTATAAGAGCAAATTGGATCTACTGGGTGGTGGTGTTCCGTGTCCGCCATTCTCCGTTGCGGGCAAGCAGCTAGGCGCTGCTGATGAACGCGATTTGTTCCCGGTAGCGCTTCGGGTCATTGAGGAGTGCCTACCAAGAGCTGTCATGCTCGAAAACGTCAGAGGTATCCTCGACCCTGTTTTTGCGCCCTACCGCCGCTCGGTCTTGAAGCAACTCCGTGATCTCGGATACGTGCCGGGTTGGCGACTCCTGAATGCGAGCCACTTTGGAGTGCCGCAGCTGAGGCCGCGCGCTGTTTTGGTGGCGATACAAAAGGAAAAGGCAGCTGCGTTCAAGTGGCCGAGACAGGCAGGAGCCGCACCCCAGACAGTTGGCGAAGTACTTCTGAAGTTGATGAAGCAACGGGGGTGGAAGGGAGCTTCAGAATGGGCCAGGCAGGCGTCGAGCATTGCCCCAACGATCGTTGGCGGGTCGAAAAAACACGGTGGTCCTGATCTCGGACCTACTCGCGCGCGACGTATGTGGGCTGAGCTGGGCGTTGACGGCATCGGAATCGCTAACGAGTCACCCGAGACGGATTTCAAGGGCATGCCTCGGTTAACGGTGGAAATGGTTGCCTGTTTGCAGGGCTTCCCTCCAGATTGGCAGCTTAGCGGGAAAAAGACTAACGCCTACCGGCAGGTGGGGAACGCCTTCCCTCCGCCCGTGGCATTCGCTGTGGGCGAGAAAATCGCAGCGTGCCTGCTGTCGAGGCCCAAGTCTGGGGACATTGAAAAAGGGGATCTCTTTTTAGATTCAATGAACAGCGCGACCCAGCAGGCACTACTCTTTGGGTGATGGACCGAATCAGCGCACGAACCCGCAGCGATAACATGAGCAGGATTCGCAGCAAGAATACGAGTCCTGAGCTTCTAGTTAGAAGGGAACTCTACGCTCTAGGGTTCAGATTCAGGCTTCACCCCTCAGATCTTCCCGGCAAACCTGACCTTGTCTTCCACAGTCGCAGGAAAGTGATCTTTGTCCACGGGTGCTTTTGGCACCGGCATCCGAAGTGTGTAGATGGACGATTGCCGAAGACTAATGTGGAGTACTGGCGTCCGAAGCTAAAGAGAAACGTTGTCAGAGATTCAGAAAACCAGGCGAAGCTCAGAAGCCTGGGATGGCAAATTTTCACGGTTTGGGAATGCGAATTGAAGGACCTTGGTCGTGTCACGAAAACCTTGAAAAAGTTTCTGGGGCGAACCGTCCGCCCGACAGCCACGCGCGTGAGCTAGCTGTATAGTGACTCAACTACTGGAGGGACGATGCGTCACCGAGTTCTGCTCCTGATGTGCGTTGTGGTCCTCGTGACCGGCGCCTATGCGCAGCAAAGCCATTGGGCCACGTCCGACGACAAGACCGCGCAGTTCATGATCGACATGGAGCGCAAGTGGGCTGAAGGCGTTTGCACGAATAATGGAGTTATCGCTGAGTTATTGGCCGACGATTTCCAGGGCACCAGCACTCGCGGCGAGCGCTACACCAAAGAGGATGAACTGCGCGATGAAAAAGGCCCACACTCGGCGCACGGGTGCGCACTCGACGATGCCAAGGTTCGCTTCTTCTCTTTCTCATCTTCTTCCATGGGGGGCGAAGACGTGGCAATCATTTACGGCAGCGAGCACGCCATCGGCAAAGACAAAATGCATCCAGATGCGAAGCAATGCCAGGTCTGGACCGATACCTGGTTGAAGCGCAATGGTAAGTGGCAGATCGCCGCCGCGCAGGACAACAAAGTCGACTGCAAATAGGGGGCTGGCCGACCTTTCATCAAACTAACTGAGGCCGCCCCACCCTCTGCGGTTTTCAGAGGGTGGGAGTCGCTGCTCTCAACCTCTTGAGATTTTAACTTTATCCTTGGTGCATCTGGCGTAACGCAAACGGATAGATGAACCCCGCAATGCAGGCCGCATGGGCTCCCACCCTCTGAAAACCGCAGAGGGTGGGGCAGCCTCATATAGAATTGCGTCGAGAGAAATCAAAAGCGAAAGGGAGCGTCAGCGGCTGACCTGTTGAAATCGATGAGAGCCCAGAATGAAACCGTCCCTCAGAAAGGAAAAGTCGCGTGAAGAGTACCGAGACCTCTCCATCCGCCCATGTTCTTAAGAAAACGCAGCCGGAAGAATTTGATCTGGTGATTCTCGGGGGCGGCACCGGCTCGACCATCGCAGCGTGGACATTTGCTGGCGAAGGCAAGCGCGTCGCAGTCGTCGATCGCAAATATATTGGTGGCTCTTGCCCTAACATTGCGTGCCTTCCGAGCAAGAACATTATCCATAGCGCAAAAGTTGTGGACTACGTTCGCCGAAGCAAAGAATTCGGCATCCCATGCGATGGCTTCGCGATCGACATGTCGGCCGTCCGAGACCGCAAGCGCAAGATGGTCGTCGGCCTGAACGAGATGTATATGGAGAATTACCGGGCGACGGGCGCCGAATTCATTTTGGGCGCCGGGCGGTTCGTTGCTCCGAGAACTGTGGAGGCCGCTCTCCCCGACGGGAGCACTCGTCAACTCCGCGGTACTAATGTGATCGTCAGCACCGGCACACGGGCCTCATTGGAACCAATTCCTGGTCTTGCTGAAGCACAACCGCTCACGCACATTGAGGCGCTCGAACTAGATCAAGTCCCCGAACATCTGCTCGTTATCGGCGGTGGCTACGTCGGAGTGGAGCTTTCGCAGGCCATGCGGCGATTTGGCAGCAAAGTGACTGTGATTGATCGCAACGAACGATTGATGTCCAAAGAAGACGAAGACGTATGTCTGGCTCTTAACCGCCTCCTTGAGGACGAGGGCATCGATGGTCATCTGAACGCGCGTATCAAACGCGTGTCTGGAAAATCGGGAGACTCGGTGACCATTGTCTTCGACCAGAATGGCACCGATAAGACACTGACAGGTACTCACGTCCTTGTCGCAACAGGACGCACTCCAAACACCGAAGGACTCGGCCTGGAGTTAGCCGGTGTTGAACTCACTGATCGTGGGTTCATCAAAGTGAATGACCGGCTGCAAACCACTGCGTCCGGCGTCTGGGCAATCGGCGAGGTCGCCGGCAGCCCGCAGTTCACGCACATCAGCATCGACGATTTCCGCGTAGTCCATTCCAATTTAACCGGCGGCAACCGTGTGACCACGGGCAGGCAAGTTCCATATTGTCTGTTTACCGACCCTGAATTGGCTCACATTGGACTGCATGAGAACGACGCGAATGCGAAGGGGATTCCATACCGTCTGTTCAAAGTCCCAATGGAAGCCAACCTGCGCGCCCGCACGCTTTCGGAAACGCGCGGATTCGTGAAGGCCCTCGTGGAGGCTGAAAGCGATCGCATCCTCGGATTCACGGCCTTCGCTGTCGGTGCAGGGGAGATACTGGCCGCCGTCCAGATTGCGATGATCGCCGGGCTGCCCTACACCGCGTTGCGAGACGCGATCCTGACTCACCCAACACTGGCCGAAGGCCTCATACTTTTGTTCTCATCTGCGGCCTCAGTGCACAACCTCGAGACAAGGGGAGCCCATGTCCCCGCCGCATGAAGTTCCCATTGTAGTATTAGTCCTTTTTTAGGCCATGTATCCTGTTACGCACACAGGGAGTTAGGCATCTTAAGGGACGGCTTTAGAACCGCTTTGCTGAAAGCAGGACAACCTTTCCCGTGGGGTCGGGTTGATAACTTTGAAATCACTGAACGAGGACAGACAATTATGAAATCGATTCGAATATGTGCCGCGTTGTTAACCGTGGCTTTGGCAGTTCCAGCATTCAGTCAGGTTTCTGTTTACATCGGAACACCTCCGCCTCCGCTTCGCTATGAGCGTCGTGGCCCACCGCCAGGTGCGGGCTTTGTTTGGGTCGAGGGATACTGGGTACCCCAAGGTCACCACTATCGCTGGGTTACGGGACACTGGGAGCGCGCGCCGTACGAAGGCGCATATTGGTCCCATCCCCATTACGACCATTACCAGGAGGGCTGGGCATACCACGAAGGTCACTGGGATCACGAGAATCACGATAATGACCATTGGCGTGACCACGACGATCATGAGGAGCACCACTGAGGATTAGACTCCTCCGACCGCTGGCGGACACTCCGGGGACTTTCTCCGGAGTGTTTATTTTTTGGCATTCAAACACTCTTTGGGTGCGGGACAAAAGTGTAGCAAGGCCTATCCAAATCTGAGCAAATTGGAACAGTTCTTCACGGCTGTTGTCGGCTATCCTCCAGACACTGAAGTTTAGTCCGCCGATCGCTTTAGTCTTTGGTTCACTAAATGTCGTTTGGAATCTACGTCACATGTGCCGCCGCACCGGGTGCTTGTGGTGGAGTTGTTCTGACGGGGTGGGAATTCTAACCGGGATAAAAGCGCCCGTCAAAAAGATTCGGCCCCCTAATCCGAACCAGCGATCGACAATCTGTTGCTTGTGCTTCTTGCTTCACATTTTAAGTTCCATAGGAGATCACCATGAAATTGAAATCGATATGGGGGCTGTTGTTATTGACAGCAATCACGGTCCCATCTTTTGCGCAGGTTTCTCTATACATAGGAAGCGCTCCGCCGCCCATTCGTTACGAACGGCGAGGCGATGCACCCGGTCCCGGCTACACCTGGGTTGAAGGTTATTGGACCCCAAACGGCCACCACTATAAGTGGGTTGCTGGCAGATGGCAGCAGCCGCCCTACGAGGGTGCGTATTGGAATCATCCTCACTACGATCACTACCAGCAGGGATGGCAACTTCATGAAGGCCACTGGGACCATGAAAATCATGACAATGGTCATGGGGATGATCATCATGACGATGACCACGGCCACGGCGGTGAGAATCACCGATAGCCAGAGACAATTTACCAGCGATACAAGACCCTCCGAGAATGTCCCGGAGGGTTGTTTTTGCCTCACTGACGGGGTCGACCCTGTACTTGCGTAACTTCAGCTTCCTGTCTTCGGGAAATATGATTTCTTAGAGACGTGATTCCCTCTTCACGGGCAACTCAGGGGGTTTCCATGCAACGGGTCGTTAGAGTTTTCTTGATTGCAGCCGTCGCCTCGGCGTTTGCGGTCTTGGCGCGTAGTCAGGACTCGCCGTCGCTAGGCGAGGTTGCTCGGCAGGCGCGGAAGCAGAAACAACAGAATCAAGACGCCGACACCAAAGCCGCGCAATCATCCAAACCCGCAAAAGTCATAACCAACGAAGAGATTCCGGAGCAGTCGGAAGCGGACACCCCGCCTTCCACGCAGGATGATGTGAGGCAAGAAAACGCTCCGTCCTCATCGCCATCCGAAGGCGCAAAAATTCCCGCCGAGCAGTGGAAATCGCGGATTGAGGCGCAAAAGAATGCTGTTGCTTCTCTGCAAAGCTCAATCGACAGGCTGAATGACTCGATTCATTTCGCTCCAGGCAACTGCGTATCAGGCTGCGTGCAATGGAATCTACGCCAAAAAGAAAAGCAGGAGGAAGTAGAACGCGGGCAGGCGCAGTTGGCAGAGCAGAAGAAGCGCCTTGAGGACATGCAGGAATCCGCACGACGCCAAGGGTATGGGAGTTCGGTTTACGATCCGTAGGGCGGGCTGGGCTACTTGATCACTAAGAGAAAATCTTGAAAACCGCGCATTTGGTTGCGTGATTAACATGTCGATGGGTAATCACGATCGACATTAGGTGAAACCTTATGTTGCAGGCAGTCGGAATTCCCACCTTTGCGAAAACCGCGCAAAGATGGGGCAGCCTCGGTTGTGTTGGTCCCAACGAAATCAAAATCTCTCGAAGGTGAATTCCTTTACAGAAACGTAAGTGTTCGCCAAGAATTAGTCGCGTCCTGTCGGTCTTCGGCTTGCACTTTTCCCTTCTTCCCATCGATACTGTGACAATCCATGAAAACAAATCTTTCTGTTGCAAATCCTGCGGAAGTTGAAGCCGAATGCCTTGTTGCTGTTGCTCTTGATCGAGGCTCAAAAGAGAAACCTGAAATATTTATCGAAACCAGCGATGCCTCGGTCAAAGAGGCGGGCCAGGAAATCGTCGGCAGCGGCGAAATATCCGGCAAGATGTTTGAAACGACTGTGCTGCATCATCCCGCGAAGTTGAAGGCTAAGCGTCTCTTGTTGATTGGCGGGGGCAAGGCGAAAGACTTTAACGCGCCGGTTTTGAGAAGGTTGGCCGGCGCGGCTGCGCGATATCTGAAATCGAGAGGCATTCGCAGTTTTGCGTTTCTTGCGCCCGGTGGAGATATCGAGGCCGAAGACGCGGTAAGCGCTATCGTGGAAGGCGCATTCATAGGCAACTTCGATCCTGACACTTATAAGAGCGATCGCAAAGACCGGCAGATCGATTCGGTGACGGTTGTAGCTCGCGGCAATCAGACAACTTTGCAGCAGGCCATGGATCAGGCGCGCGTGATAGGCGAATCGCAGAATTTTACTCGCGACCTGGTGAATGAGCCGGGAAATCGCATGACTCCAACGATGATCGCGGAGCGCGCGCGAAAGATGGCGGAAGAAGTCGGCCTGAAATGCGAAGTGTTGGACGGAGCGAAAATCCGCGAATTAAAGATGGGCGCTTTCTGGGGAGTTTCGCAAGGATCAGATGAACCTCCGGCACTGATTGTGTTGCGGTATGAACCGGCAGGCGCTCCCGAGAAACCCGTACTGGGACTGGTTGGCAAGGCGATCACTTTTGATAGCGGAGGAATTTCCATCAAGCCCGCAGATGGAATGGAGAAGATGAAATACGACATGGCCGGTGGCGCAGCCATGCTGGGAGTTATGCGCGGCATCGCCCTGTTGAAGCCGAAAATAAAAGTCACGGCCATCATTTGTGCCTCCGAAAACATGCCTTCGGGCAAGGCTCAAAAGCCGGGCGACGTGCAGATTTCCATGTCTGGAAAATCGATCGAGATCATCAACACGGACGCTGAAGGACGCCTCGTACTTGCCGACGGACTCTCTTATGCGAAACAACTAGGCTGCACTCACTTGATCGATGCCGCAACGTTGACCGGCGCCGTTGTGGTCGCTCTCGGTTACGTCAATGCTGGAGTCTTTGCCAACGACGACAAAATGTATGAAAGATTCAGCAAAGCGGTAAATGACGCGGGAGAAAAATTTTGGCGGCTTCCTCTGGATGATGAATATAAGGAGATCATCAATTCAAACATCGCGGATATCGTCAATTCTGGCGGGCGCTGGGGCGGCGCGGTGAGTGCGGCGATGTTCCTGAAAGAGTTTGCCGAAGATACGCCCTGGCTGCATCTGGACATCGCAGGCACGGCCTGGATGGAAGACAACAAGCCATGGATCGCAAAAGGCCCGTCAGGGATCGCGGTGCGATCGTTGATCGAGTTCGCCAGACAATTCTCTTAACTTGACTCGAACAGCCTGTTCGGGGTAAGCAACCCTTCGCCTGTGTTCGCATCTGAACGCCGCTGATACTCGACGTCTACGGCCACAGCTATGAAGGAGAATTTATGAAGGCTTTGTTTATTGTCGGATTAATCGTCCTGGCGCTGGGAATTTGTTCGTTCTTTGTTCCTGTGCCCCATTCTGAGGAACATGCGGTCAGCGCCGGGGACCTTCGTATGGGAGTCACGACGCATCATGAAGAGCGCGTGCCGCCGGCGGTAAGCATCGTGCTGGTTGTTGTAGGCGCGGGAATGATGATTGGCGGACGCGGCAAGAGTTAGTCGTCACATCACCGCTGGCACGGTGATTCCCATCACCGCAAGCGCTCGCGTTAATTCACGGCGCACGACAAAAACCGTCGCAAGAAGAAACTTTTTTCGTTCTTCATCGGATTCACTGAGAATTGGATACTGGTGGTAAAAGGAATTAAAGAGCTGCGCCAACTGAAAAGTATGTTTGGCCAAATACGCAGGTTCGGTCGTGGCGATGCATTGATCAACCACGTATGAAGTTTTTGAGGCCGTGAGCCAGAGTTCCCAAATGTCATTTGCGTTCGCTCTGTCGAGATATTGATCAGACTTAATCGTAGGTGGGTCTTTTTCAAAACTCTCTGGCTCGATTCCGGCTTTGCGAAAGATGTTGGTCGCCCGAACCACAGCGTATTGCCCGTAGGGACCAGTCTCACCCTCAAAGCTAAGCGCGTCTTTGAAGTCGAACGCGATCACGGATTGCTTGGTGAACTTCAGCATGAAGTAGCGCAACGCGCCGACGGCGATTTGCGTGGCGATGGTAGACCGTTCTTCGCCGGTTAATTGCGGATGGCGGGAGTCGACCTCCGCTTTTGCCGAGGCGATGAGCTGATCTAGAAGATCGTCCGCCTTGACGCCAAAACCTTTGCGCCCGGAGACTTCAACGTAGGGTCTCTTGCCGTCTTCTTCTGACAACTCGTATCCGAGTTCCGCGGCGCAACGAGGCGTGAGCGCAACCATTTCGTAGGAAAAATGGGTGTAGTGATCGGCTTGATCGTTATATCCCAGGCCGCGGAGGGCATCGATCACCGTGTTCTGCGCCTCTGACTGGCGGGCGTCAATCACGTTGTAAATTTCCGAAACGCCTCCAAAATGGGGATGGTCTGGGACGCCCTCGGTGGTCGATATCCAACAATCGTGGCGGTTGGGATAGCGATAGAATTTTAGATATTCGAAATCGCGGCCTAATAATCCGAACTTCCACAAGTGGTACGCGATGTCTTTGCCGACGTAGCCGACGGTGCCGTTCGAACGCACGATGACTTTTTGGGCTTCTTCGGAAATTGCATTCGCTTCCTCGGTTTCAGCTCTTACATCGTCATTCTCTTCTTCTTGCAGTTCTCGTAGCCTGGAGCGCAGGAGAGTCATGGCCCGTTCGCGATTCTTCTGTTTCGACTTCTCCGTGTCGGAAACCACGACGAGTTTGGTTGGGACGTGCGTGATGCGCACCGCCAGATCACCAATCCCATGGGCGGAGTCCTCGCTTGCGGGGAAATATGTATCGACGCGCAAATCCGCGGGGCTTATCTCAGCTTCTGCGTTTGGTCCAAGAGCGATTTCCCGAGTACCGCCCCGCCGCATTACCCAACATCCTTTATTCTTCCCTTCGTTCTCGAAGAACAGCACGCCGCCAGCTTTCAGCGCTTCGAACGCTGCGTCCCAGAAATGGAGGTGGAGAATTTCGCTCTCACGAGGCAGGAAGTCGTACTCGATATCGAGGCGGTCCATGGTCTCGAGGTGACGGCGAAGTACGGCAACCGAGACCACATCGGCAACTGCTGAAGCCTCATTCCCGCCCTGCTCGATTTCATGTAATGTGTGCGAACGAATTTGCAAATTCTGCTTGTCTTCCAGGTACCACTGGGAGACCCGCGCGTAGAGGTCCCAGCAGTAATAATCGAATCGCGGCTCGCGGGCGAGCTGCTCGATTTCATCCAGCGATTTTTTCTGAATGTGCAAGAAACCCACGACCACATCCGCCACTTGCACGCCTGTGTTGTCGATGTAGTTCTGAACGTCTACCTCTCTTCCCGAAAAGCGCAACAAGCGAACGAAGGTGTCGCCGAGAATTGCATTACGCAAGTGGCCAATGTGGGCGGCCTTGTTGGGGTTAATGCTGGAGTGCTCGACCAGCACTTTGCCCTCAGGAACTGCAAAGTCTGGTTTCTCGTCGGCTGCGAGGGAAGCGGCTAATTCTTTCCGATTGACGCGAGCATTGATGTAACCGGCGCCCGCGACTTCCAATTTATCGAATCCTTCAATCGTGCCGCTACCGTTCACTATTTCTTCGGCGATTTTTCGCGGAGCCTTGCGAAGTTTTTTTGCCAGCTCAAAGGCCAGCGGCAGCGCATATTCGCCTAACTCAACTCGGGGCGGCTGTTCGACGACAATTCGGGGCAGCTCGAGATCGTAAATGCGCCGGACGAAATCTCGAATATGCTGGCTCAGCCGGAGTTCCAGATCGCGGTACAAGAGTCCCTCTAAGTGATTGAAGAAGATAGCGATTGTAGCAGAGCGCACGAACGGCGCAGGTTTGACGGCGATAGCGCGCTTCCCTATGATGAAACCTCGAGCTTAGACAACAGCTTAACCACAGAGGTCACAGTGGAACGCAGAGGAAGGCTAGCGCATTTCTTTTGGCTTTCTCTCTGAGCCACTGTGCCTTCTGTGGTTCAAAGAATTCCATCGTTCGGAACAAAGTCCTCAATGACGAAGAAGTTTTACATCACGACTCCGATTTATTACGTCAACGCGCGCCCTCACATTGGACATGCGTACACCACGATCGCATGCGATGCGATTGCTCGGCGGCAACGCATGCTGGGTGCCGATACGTTTTTTCTAACGGGCACCGACGAGCATGGCCAGAAAATCGAGCGAGCCGCTCAGGCCGCGGGCAAGAGCCCCCAGGAATTTGCCGACGAAGTTTCGAACAAGTTCCGAGCTTTGTGGAAGCGCATGGGCATCAGCAACGACGACTTTATTCGTACCACGGAAGAGCGGCACGAACGACGTGTGCAAGAGCTGTGGAGGGTTATCCGCGACAACGGATACATCTACAAGGGAAGCTATACCGGACAGTACTGTGTTTTCGATGAGCTATACGTGGACGCCGGTCCGGGAGAGCCTTGTCCCGAATGCGGGCGTCCGACGGAAACGGTTCACGAAGAGAATTATTTCTTCAAGCTCTCCGCTTTTCAAACTCAGTTGCTCGCGCTGTACGACGACCCCAATTTTATCCGTCCAGAGACCCGCCGCAATGAGGTTGCGTCATTCGTGCGTTCCGGCCTGCGCGATCTTTCCATCAGTCGAAGCACTTTTTCCTGGGGCATTCCCGTTCCCGACGATCCGAAACACGTGATCTACGTGTGGGTGGAGGCGCTTGCAAATTACATTACGGCGATTGGTTTCGGATCGTCCCATCGGGGAGCGCAGGATGCATTCAAGAAATACTGGCCCGCTGATTTGCAGATGATCGGAAAGGAGATCGTTCGGTTCCACTGCGTGTATTGGCCGGCACTTCTGATGGCCGCCGGACTCGCCATGCCAAAGAGCATCGTGGCGCATGGATGGCTGCTCTTTGAAGAGAGCAAGATGTCCAAATCGCGCGGAAATATCGTGCGGGCTGAAACGATTCTGGACGTGCTTGGAGCAGATGCGCTGCGTTACTTTTTGTTACGCGAGATCGTATTCGGACAGGATGGTTCGTTCTCGTTCGATGCGCTCGTCCAGCGTTACAACTCGGACCTGGCGAATGGCTTGGGAAATCTTGCGAGCCGTACGCTGACAATGATCACGCGATATTCCAATGGTTCCGTCCCCTCGCGTGACGCGTTAACGGGTGATGATGCTATCGCGGACACAGCGCGGAAAACGATCGAAACCTACAACGCATTTTTCGATCAGCAACAGTTCTCCCGCGCTTTAGAAGCGGCATGGGCACTGGTTGCAGCCGTGGACAAGTATATCGTCGAGAATGCACCGTGGTCGTTGGGAGAGAAGAAGGATGAAGCCAGCAAAGCCCGGTTGGCGACGATTCTTTACACTTCGGCGGAGGCTCTGCGAATTGTCACCGCTCTCGCCCACTCAGTAATTCCGGATGCTACGGCGAAGATCTGGTCACAGCTTGGGTTGGGTGATATCCAGAAATTCGATCTGTCCTCTATCAAATGGGGACAGCTTCAGCCGGGAACAAAACTTCGCGCCGTGGAAGCAGTGTTTCCCCGCGCCGACAAGAGCGCAGTTGAAAGGATGCAACAGATGGAAGAGCAAGAGCGCAGCGGAGCGGCTGTGGTAGAAGGAAAACCTTCTACTTCGGAGGAAAAGCCGCTCAGTAGTTCCTCGGCCGCGGATACATCCAAAGTGCCCGCCGGTGTTAGTCCTCCGGCCGCCGACGGCGCGAAGATCAGCATCGACGATTTTGCGAAGGTCGAACTTAGGGTTGCGCTCGTCAAGGTTGCGGAGCGCGTGCCCAAAGCCGACAAGTTACTGCGCCTCGAAGTGGATCTCGGAACGGAAACTCGGCAGATTCTTGCCGGGATTGCTGAATCCTATACGCCGGAGTCGCTCATCGGACGCAAAGTTGTGATCGTTGCCAATCTTGCGCCGCGGAAAATGCGTGGACTGGAGTCGAACGGTATGGTGGTGGCCGCGTCTTCGGATGGGGGGAAGGCAGTGTTGGCGGGGTTTTTGGAGGACGTGCCGGTGGGAACGCGGTTGAAGTAGGTTAAGTTCCTGCCGAGTCTCACTCGGCCTGGACCTATAGCTTCGCTCAGGGCAGGCTCACGGAAAAGCCAATCCAACATGGTCATTGCTAATGTTTGTTGATTCTCATGCGCATCTTGATGGAGAACGTTACAACCCTGACCGCGAGCAGGTGATTGCTCGGGCTCGCGAGTCTGGCGTCTCCACCATTCTTGCGATTGGAATCGGGGACGGCCCTGGCACCCTGGATTGCGCGATCAAACTGGCGGCGCAGCATGATTTCATCTATGCGACTGTGGGCATTCATCCTCATGAAGCTAAATTAGCGACCGAAGCCGATTTTCTGGAACTGGAACAGCTCGCAAAACGGCCGAAGGTCATCGCGTGGGGCGAAATTGGCCTTGACTACTATTACGATCACTCGCCGCGAGATGTCCAGCAACGAGTTTTTCTGAAGCAGTTGCAGCTTGCGCGGGCGGCGGAGCTGCCTGTCATTATTCATTGCAGGCCGTCGGAGGGCAGCGAGAATGCTTGGGAAGATTGCCTCGGCATCTTGGGGGAACAATGGTCCTCAACCGGATTGGGGGGCATTCTGCACTGCTTCACCGGAACCTCGCTTCACGCGAAACGGGCGCTGGACATGGGGTTCAACATATCGTTCGCGGGCAACATAACTTTTCCCAAGGCGCAACAGATTCGCGACGCAGCCAAAGATGTGCCACTCGAACGCATTCTGATTGAAACGGACTGCCCATTTCTCGCACCGATACCGCATCGAGGCCAGCGAAACGAGCCGGCATTCGTCACTGAGGTGGCCCGTCAATTGGGTGAAATCCGCAATCTATCGACTGAAGAGATAGGATTGCAAACCGCCAAGAACTTCTACCGCTTCTTTTCGCTTCACGAAAAGCTCAACTCCATTTAGCTTGTTAGTGCATCTATTTGATAAAGTGGCGCATAGCGGTGTGCCGCCACTGAAGAAGCGATCCCATGCCAGAGAATACATTTGACATCGTAAGCAAGCTCGACTTGCAGGAAGTCGCAAACGCAATTCAGCAGGCGTTAAAAGAGGTCCACACTCGGTTCGATTTGAAGGACTCGAAATCGAACATCGAGCTCGAGGGCAAGGACGCCATCGTCCTGCACTCGATTGACGAATACAAGTTGAAGGCTGTAAATGACATACTTCAGCAGAAACTTGTGAAGCGTGGCGTGTCTCTGAAGGGACTGACTTATGGCGCAATCGAACCTGCCGCCGGCGCAACTGCAAAACAGAAGATCACGATGCAGCAAGGAATCGCAATTGAGAAGGCAAAAGAGATCGTGAGAGTAATCAAAAACTCGAAAGTGAAAGTGAACGGTTCGATTCAAGGGGACCTGGTGCGGGTGAGCGGGAAAGACCGCGATTCATTGCAGCAAGTCATCGCCCTGCTGAAGCAGCAGGATTTCGGTATCGATTTGCAGTTTACGAATTATCGGACGAATTAGGAACGCCGGGAAAGCTGATTGCAAGTGCACGCTGAATTGAGCCGACAAATGAGCACACCCGCCGCGATTAACGGGAAAGAAATCTTCGAATTGCTTCGCGAAGATCTCTCCGCCATTGAGCGTGAGTTTGGGCGGGACACCGTTTCGGGGGTCGAAGCGATCACCGAGATTGGTGAATACCTGCGAAACGGGGGCGGAAAGCGCATCCGCCCGGCGTTGCTGCTGCTATCTTCGAAGCTTTTCGACTATCAGGGTCGCGGCGCGGTCAGGCTGGGCGCGGTGGTGGAGATCATTCACACTGCGACGCTGGTGCATGACGACATTATCGATGAGGCTGAAATTCGGCGGGGGCGTCCCGCGGCCAATACCCAGTGGGGAAATTCGAAGTGCGTGCTCGCCGGCGACTGGCTCTACATGCAGGCTTTCAAAGTCGCGTTGCAGGAGCGCAATTTTCGCGTTCTCGACACTCTCATAGATCTCACTCAACAAATGGTCGAAGGAGAGCTTCTCCAAATCGAGAAGCTTGGGAAGCTTATTTCGTTGGACGAATACTTTGACCTTATCTTTCGAAAGACCGCCTGCTTGTTTTCGGTGTGCATGAGGATGGGCGCGATTCTTGGGGGCGCAACACCCGAGCAGGAAGAGAATCTGGCGCAGTATGGCCGTGATTTGGGCATGGCTTTTCAGATCGTGGATGACGTACTTGATTTGACCGCGTCCGAGACCGTGCTCGGCAAGCCGGTCGCAAGCGACCTGCGAGAAGGGAAAGTGACGATGGCGGTCATCCACTCGCTCGAGCGATGCACCGCCGCAGAACGGCATCTGATCGCCAAAGTAGTCGAAGAGCGTACCGTCGATGGACTCACACATGCCGAGATACTCGCGATCCTCAACCGCTACGGATCGCTTGACGCAACCAACGAGTGCGCCCTGCGATACGCGGAACTGGCGCGTAACGCAATCTGCAATTTTCCGGATGGGGAGATCAAGCGAGCGTTGTTGTGGGCGCCGGAGTTTGTGGTGGCGCGAGAAAAGTAGAGAGTGTTCTTGATAGAAGTCGAATGTTATCGGGAGAGTGCCCTCCCGATCTCGTTTATGTATTCGTAAATCTCACCAGAGCTTCCAGTTTTCCTGCAGCCGCGCCTGAATCAATCGATTTCGCTGCCAGCGGTATCGCCTGTTGCAAACGATCCGCCTTCCCCGCGACTACCAGTGCAGCAGCCGTGTTCAATAGAACAACATCCCTTCGCGGAGATTTCTTCCCAGCCAGAACTTCTCGAATAATGCTTGCGTTTTCCGCCGCATCGCCTCCGGCAATTTCTTCGATCGAAGCGCGGGCTAATCCAAATTCCTCTGGCGTGACCTCGTAGCTGCGAACAGCCCCTGCGCGCACTTCAGCGATGCGAGTCGGCCCGGTGATTGTAATTTCGTCCAGGCCATCCAGCCCGTGAACAACCATCGCCCCATGTAATCCCAGCATTCTGAGCGCTTCCGCGAGCTTGTCCACTAATTCGACGGAATAAACACCGACGACCTGCGCCGAAGCCTGCGCCGGATTTGTCAGTGGACCCAGTAAATTGAAAACCGTGCGTAGACGCAATTCTCGTCGCGCATTCTGAACGTGCTTCATCGCCGAATGCATTGCTGGCGCATAGAGAAATACGATTCCGAGATCGGCGAGGCACGCGGCCAGACGTTCCGGGGAAAGATTGATGTTCACGCCCAGAGCTTCGATGACGTCCGCTGAACCGCATTTGGATGTGAGGCTCCGGTTGCCATGCTTGGCGGTCCGCACACCAGAGCCGGCGGCAACAAAGGCCGCGGCGGTCGAGATATTGAATGTACCGCTGGCATCTCCGCCGGTGCCGCAGGTGTCTACCAGCGCCTCGCGTCCAGTGCCGCTGACGTCGACCATTGAGTTCTCATGAATGCTTAGAGGAGTCGCCGCCGCCCGAATCGCCTCAGCAAAACCAACAATTTCCTCGACGGTTTCGCCTTTCATGTGAAGCGCAACCAGAAATGCGGCAATTTGCGCGTCAGAATATTTTCCCGCCAGGATTTCGCTCATGACGGCGCGCGCCTCTTCCCTGGAAAGAGACTGGCGATTGTTAGCGATGCAATTCAGAGCCTCGGTGAGGATCAAGCTCGGGATTCTCCTGAAGCTGGATTGTAAGTCATCCCAAGGATTTGGTTCGACGCTTGGTGGGCCGCTTTACCGATCGGCTGGTGTTCTATAAAATTGGGGGTTCGCTGCTTACATTTGAATCCGCAAGCGTCCTGCCACCTAATCACTGAGCTGGTTATCTATCTATGAAGATTCATGAGTACCAGGCAAAAAATATCCTCAGAAAATATGGGGTTACGGTGCCGCGAGGAGAGATGGCCACCAGCGTGGAAGAAGCCAGAATCGCCGCCGAGAATCTCTTCACAACTGGCGCGACCGGCGTCGTGGTGAAAGCGCAGATTCACGCCGGCGGACGCGGCAAAGGAGGCGGCGTAAAGATCGCCAAGTCTGTCGAAGAAGCCGTGGATCTTGCCACAAGAATACTAGGCATGAATCTCGTGACTCATCAGACTGGCCCTGAAGGCCGAATCGTGCGCAGTCTACTGATCGAGGAAACGCTGCCTATTGAGAAGGAACTCTATCTGGGAGCAGTGATCGATCGCACCGAAGCGAAGCCTGTGTTTATGGCGTCGCGCTCGGGCGGCATGGAAATTGAGCAAGTCGCTGCGGAGGATCCCAGCGCGATACTTAAGGAGTACATCGATCCAGGGCTGGGCCTGGAGCCTTTCCAGGCGCGAAAGATGGCCTTCCGGCTGGGATTGAAGCCGCAGCAGATCAATGAAGCCGTTCGCTTCATGACCGGCTTGTACAACGCTTTCCGCGAAACCGATTCCTCGCTGATGGAGATCAATCCGTTCATCACATGCACTGATGGCCGTCTATTTGCGCTCGATGCCAAGATGGCGTTCGATGACAACGCGATGTTTCGTCATCCTGAACTGAAAGACCTGCGTGACATCAGCGAAGAGGATCCGCTCGAAGTTGAAGCATCGAAATATGGCCTGAACTACATCAAGCTCGAAGGCAATGTGGGATGCATGGTGAACGGCGCGGGGCTCGCGATGGCGACCATGGACATCATTAAATACGCGGGTGGAATGCCGGCGAATTTTCTTGATGTAGGCGGCGGAGCGAATGCCGAGCAAGTCACTCACGCGTTCGAGATTTTGCTTAGCGACAAGAGCGTAAAAGCTGTGCTGATTAATATTTTTGGCGGAATTCTTCGCGTCGATACGCTGGCTAAGGGAGTCGTCGAGGCGGCGAATAAGACAAAAATCAAGCTCCCGATTGTTTTGCGTCTCGAAGGTACGAACGTCGAAGAAGGACGAGAAATTCTTCAGCAATCAGGTTTGAATTTTATTGTGGCTGAAACCATGAAAGACGCCGCAGAAAAAGTAGTGGCGGCAGCGCGGTAGTGCAGTTTGAAATTCGTGAAGCAGATTCCTCGCCAGTAAACTGGCTCGGAATGACAAGCGGTAAGTAGATTTATTGCGGGACTCCATCGTCCCCTCTTGCGAGATAGAAATCACATGAGCATTCTGGTAGATCGATCGACGCGAGTAATTGTCCAGGGCCTGACTGGACGCGAAGGGACTTTCCACGCCAAAGCCTGCGCGGAGTATGGCACGAACATTGTTGGTGGAGTTACACCGGGCAAGGGTGGCACCACCCATGAAGGATTTCCGGTTTTCAACACTGTGCAGGAAGCTGTAGATAAAACCGCCGCGGATGCGTCCGTGATCTTCGTTCCACCGCCGTTCGCAGCGGATGCGATCATGGAAGCCGCTGACGCCGAGATCGAATTGATCATCTGTATTACTGAAGGTATCCCAACCTTGGATATGGTTCGCGCCTGGGAATACTTGCAAGACCGGCGTTCACGGCTGATCGGGCCGAACTGTCCCGGAATCATCTCTCCGGGAAAATGCAAGATTGGAATTATGCCGGGGCGCATTCATCTTGAAGGCTCGGTTGGAATCGTCTCGCGCTCAGGCACGCTGACTTATGAGGCGGTTTATCAATTGACTACTCGTGGCATCGGACAATCGACTGCAATCGGCATCGGCGGAGATCCAATCATAGGCACTAGTTTTAGGGATGCGATTGAATTGTTCAATCGGGACCCTCAGACCGAGGCCATTGTCATGATCGGAGAAATCGGAGGCAATGCCGAAGAGGCTGCGGCTGAATACGTCAAAGCTCGGGTGCGGAAGCCAGTCATTGGATTTATCGCAGGCCAAACCGCGCCTCCCGGACGCCGCATGGGCCACGCAGGCGCAATCATCTCCGGAGGAACCGGAACTGCTGAAGAAAAGATCAAGGCTATGGAAGCAGCGGGGATTCGGATGGCGAGATCTCCCGCAGATATCGGGGAGACTGTGGCCGCCGCAATGGGAGTTGCCGCGAGATCGTAACAAAACGCAAGTCAATTGATCGAGGACTGAACCGAAATGAAGACATTGCAGCGCACTTTTACGATCGTGAAGCCTGATGCAGTTCGCAAAAACGCAGTGGGCGACATCATTGAGCAATTCGAAAAAAATGGCTTCCGAATTCTCGCCATGAAGATGCTTGAAATATCGAAGCATCAGGCAGAACAGTTTTACGCGGTGCACGCTGCGCGGCCTTTTTTTAATTCTTTGACAGAGTTCATGTCCAGCGGCCCCATCGTTGTTTTGGCACTCGAAAAGGAAAATGCGATTGCCGACCTTCGTGCGCTAATGGGAGCCACCAATCCGGCCAACGCCGAAGAAGGAACCATCCGAAAAAAGTGGGCGAGCAGCATTGAGCACAATGCGATCCACGGTTCCGACGGAGATGACACCGCCCGCTTCGAGCTGAGCTATTTTTTCGCGGGATACGAATTGGCGAAGTAATAGCGGCAGGTGTAGGACAGCCCACGTCCTCGGCTACCCTGCTATGATGATGCCCATTCATGCCTGAGTCGGAATCAATTCTCGGACAAACCGTTTCCCACTACCGCGTGGCACAAAAACTCGGCGGCGGCGGGATGGGCGTGGTCTATCAGGCCGAAGATACTCAGCTCGGGCGCTTTGTCGCGCTGAAGTTTCTTCCGGACGATGTTGCGCACGATCCCCAGGCCTTCGAGCGCTTCCGCCGTGAAGCTCGCGCTGCCTCGGCGCTGAACCATCCCAACATCTGCACCATTTATGAAATTGGCGAGGACCAAGGGCGGCCCTTCATTGCCATGGAGTATCTGGAAGGACAAACGCTAAAGCAGACGATCTTCAATCGTCCCATGGAGACGGAGCGCGTACTCGACCTGGGAATAGAGATTGCAGACGCGCTCGATGCGGCACATTCCAAGGGCATCGTTCACCGCGACATCAAGCCTGCAAATATTTTTGTGACCTCTCGAGGACACACCAAGATCCTCGACTTCGGCCTCGCTAAAATCAGCCCGCTTTCCAGTGCCGGTTCAGCGGAAGCTGGCACGGTGACCGAAGAACACCTGACGAGTCCCGGCAGCACAATGGGCACGGTCGCCTACATGTCGCCGGAGCAGGCACTGGGCAAGGAACTGGACGCCCGCACCGATCTGTTTTCGTTTGGCGTCGTGCTCTACGAAATGGCTACGGGAGCTTTACCGTTCCGAGGAGACACGTCCGCCGCCATCTTCAATTCCATCCTAAGCAAGGCGCCCGCACCGGCGGCCCGGTCGAATCCTGACATTCCCCCCGAACTCGAACGGCTTATTGACAAGGCTTTGGAGAAAGACCGCGACATCCGCTACCAAAGCGCCGCGGAAATGCGAGGGGATCTGAAACGCTTGAAGCGGGACACGACCTCCGGAAAAGTGCCGGTCGCCACTCAAGTTGCAGAAAAATCGCACGGTGGCCCGCGCCGGTGGCCCTGGTTAGCTCTCGCTTTGGCATTGCTGTTAATCGCCGGGGGAGTGGGCTGGAGTTTCTTCCCTGTGAGTCCTCCTAAGGTCACTAGTGCCACCCAGATTACCCATGACGGATACAACATGGGCCGCATGGTGACTGATGGATCGCGTATCTACGGTATCCAGCTGCGTCCCGAAGGGAACGTTTTAGCCGAGGTTTCTGTCACGGGTGGCGAGACGGTAGTAATTCCCACGCCCATCAAGAACGTCGAGCTCTCCGACATCTCGCCTGATCACTCTCAACTCCTGGTAACCACGTTTGCGTCCACAGGCACTCAGGATCTACCTTTCTGGGTTTTGCCTCTGCCCGCCGGTTCTCCGCGCCGACTGGGCGACATAGTAGCCACTCGGGCGAGTTGGTCGTGGGATGGCCAGCAATTGGTGTTCACAAAGGGTTCAGCTCTGTACCTGGCCAACGCTGAAGGAAGCAACCCCCATCTCCTGGCTTCCGTACAGGGTTTCCCGGCTGGGGCCAGGTTTTCTCCAGATGGAAGCCGCATCCGATTCTATATCGTTGGGGAGGCGAATACGCAATCCTTATGGGAAGTCCGCAGCGACGGCTCCGATTTGCACCAATTGTTTGCCGGATGGCACAATCCGCCGTCCGAATGTTGCGGCTCGTGGACGCCGGATGGACGCTACTATATTTTTGAGTCCGCTTCCGGCAGTGAGAACAATCTCTATGCACTCCGGGAGTCCACAGGTCTTTTTAAAAAGGCTTCCGCAAAACCGGTTCAACTAACAACGGGGCCGCTTCTGTATTCGACTGCCGTGCCCGCGCTAGACGGTAAAAGGCTGTTTGTTGAGGGCGTGCAACGGCGCGGAGAGCTTGTCCGCTATGACGGCGTCTCTAAACAATTTGTCCCGTTTCTCGGAGGCATTTCCGCAAGCGGCCTGGCTTTCTCGCGCGATGGTAAGTGGGTCACTTACAGCACCGTGCCTGAGGGTACTCTGTGGCGCAGCCGGGTAGACGGCACCGAGCGCCTCCAGCTTACATATCCACCACGGGTAGCCACTCTTCCTAGTTGGTCCCCGGACGGAAGCCAGATCGCCTACATCGGTGCTCAGGCAGGAAAGCCGTGGAAAATCTTTCTGATCTCGGCGCAGGGCGGCTCGCCCGAAGAGTTGTTGCCCGAAAACACGCCGGAAATTGACGCGACTTGGTCGCCCGATGGCACTCGGCTGGCCTTCGGCAGGCTTGGTCGTGACCACTCTGGCACTAACGATATTCAGTTCGTTGACTTGAAGACCCGTCAAACGTCCGTTCTGCCCGGTTCACAAGGCTTGTTCAGCCCACGCTGGTCGCCGGATGGCCGCTATCTCTCGGCGGTTTCGGTAGATTCCAGAAAAGTCATGCTCTACGATTTCCAAACGCGGACATGGTCGGAGTGGTTCACTGATAGCAATGTCAACTACGGCGGTTGGTCGTCCGACAGCCGTTATTTCTATTACGACTCCGTTGCCGCAGGCAATCCCGCCTCACGCCGCATTAAGCTAGGCGACCACCATCCCGAAGATCTCTTCAGCCTCAGCAGCGTGCGTCGTTACCTCGGACAATGGGGATTCTGGGGCGGCCTGGCGCCGGATAACTCGCGGCTTCTTTTGCGTGATACCAGCACCCAAGAAATCTATGCGCTGGATGTCGATTTGCCTTAAAGGCGCCATGCTAAGATTCTCGCGCCATGCCTGAGTCGGATTCAATCCTCGGACAAACCGTTTCCCATTACCGCATTGTGCACAAGCTCGGCAGCGGTGGCATGGGTGTCGTTTATCAGGCTGAAGATACTCAGCTCGGCCGCTTTGTCGCTCTTAAGTTTCTCCCGGACGATTTGGCGCACGATGCTGAGGCGTTCGAGCGTTTCCGCCGAGAAGCTCGCGCGGCTTCGGCCCTGAATCATCCCAATATCTGCACCATCTACGAGATCGGACAGCACCAGGGCCGGCCCTTCATGGCGATGGAGTATTTGGAGGGGCAGACCCTAAAACAGACTATCTTCCACCGCCCGCTGGAAACGGAACGGTTGCTTGACTTGGGTATCGAGATTGCCGACGCGCTCGATGCTGCGCATTCCAAGGGCATTGTTCACCGCGATATTAAGCCTGCCAATATTTTTGTGATCGCGCGTGGCCATGCCAAGATCCTGGACTTCGGCCTTGCTAAGGTCGCGGCGCTTCCGGGCGGGGGCTCCGGAGAAACCGGCACCGCGAGCGAGGAGCACCTCACCAGTCCCGGCAGCACAATGGGCACGGTGGCCTACATGTCGCCTGAACAGGCCTTGGGCAAAGAGTTGGATGCTCGTACGGACTTGTTCTCCTTCGGGGCCGTACTCTACGAAATGGCGACCGGTGCACTTCCCTTTCGCGGGGAGACTTCCGCTGCAATCTTTAACGCCATCCTCAATAAGCCGCCGATACCGCCGGTTCGCTTGAATGCGGAAATTCCTCCCGATCTCGAGCGGCTTATCGACAAGGCCTTGGAGAAAGATCCCGAGATTCGCTACCAGAGCGCTGCGGAAATGCGTGCCGACCTGAAGCGGTTAAAGCGCAACACCAGCTCAGGTGTCACCGCAGCTCACGCAGGGGCGGCCGCTACAATTCCTTCACGCCGAGCAACTCTCAGTAAGTTTTCGAGGGTGGCCATACTCGGTTCTGCGGCTTTCCTGGTAGTTCTGATAGCAGCAGCTTATTTTTTCTTGTTCCCTGTCCCCCCACCCAAGATCACCGGCACGACGCAGATTACCCATGATGGCTTCTCCATGGGAAACATGGTGACCGACGGCGCGCGCATTTACGTCACACAGTTCCGCCCGGAAAGAGTAACTTTAGTCCAGGTTGCCGCGACGGGTGGCGAGAGCTCCCCGATTTCCTCACCGGTTACAGACCCCGTGATCGAGGATATTTCTCCGGACCGTTCTCAACTTCTGGTCCGCAGCGTGGCACCGTCGGGCAGTGAAGACACGCCCTTGTGGGCATTGCCGCTGCCGACTGGTTCTCCTCGTCGCCTGGGCGATCTAGCAGGCACCCATGCCAACTGGTCCCCGGACGGGAGACAAATCGTATTTGGCCGCGGAGCAGACCTTTACTTGGCGAACTCCGACGGTACTTCCTCCCACCTCCTCGTTTCCGCGGCGCGCGGCCGGGTCTTCGCCTCGTCCTTCTCTCCCGACGGAAGTCGCATTCGTTTTTCGGTTCGGGATCAGTCGAATTCAAACCGGACCTCCCTATGGGAGGTCCGCGCGGACGGAACCAATCTGCATCAATTGCTGGCCGGTTGGCGTACCCCGCCCAACGAGTGCTGTGGACGATGGACCCTCGATGGGCGCTACTACGTCTTCCAGGAGAACGCCCTCCAGGGCGGGAACGTCTTCGCCGTGCCGGATTCCACCAACATTTTTCGCAGAGCCTCCACCACACCGGCGCAATTGACGACTGGACCTCTCTTATACACGTCCGTGTTGCCGGATATATCCGGCAAAAAGTTGCTTGTGCAGGGTACTCAACTACGCGGTGAGCTGGTTCGTTATGACTTGGCAACGAAACAGTTCGTTCCCTTTCTCGGCGGGATCTCAGCTTCCGACGTGTCCTTTTCCCGCGATGGCAAATGGGTCGCTTACATATCCATTCCGGAAAACACGTTGTGGCGCAGCCGCGTAGATGGCAGCGAGCGGCAGCAGCTCACTTATCTTCCGGCATTGGCGGCCCTGCCCGCATGGTCTCCGGATGGGAGTCAAATCGCCTACGTCGCGTTACAAGGGGGAAAGCCCTGGAAGATATACCTGATCTCGCCGCAGGGCGGAGCGCCGCAGGAATTGTTACCGGAAAACGTCGGCGAGATCGACGTCAGTTGGTCCTCCGACGGCACCCAGCTTGCCTTTGGGCGCCTCTCAATCGCGCTGGACACGGCTACCAACGGCATCCAGGTGGTGGATATGAAAACCCGCCAAATGTCCACGCTCCCCGGTTCGGCTGGACTGTTCTCTCCCCGCTGGTCTCCCGACGGTCGCTATCTCGCCGCGATCACTGTCGAGGGATCGAAGAAGATCATGCTCTATGATTTCCGCACGCAAAAGTGGTCCGAGTGGCTTACCGAGCCGGCCAGCGTCGGCTTCCCTGCCTGGGCTGCAGACAGCCGTTCCCTCTACTATGACAGCTTCTTAGCCGGCAATTCCAAGTTCTGCCAGGTTAGGCTCGGGGAGCACCATTCCAAAGATATTCTTAGCCAGAACAAACTACTCCGCTATTTTGGGGTCTGGGGACCATGGAGCGGCCAGGCTCCGGATGACTCGCGGCTTCTCATACGCGACCTCAGCACACAGGACATCTACGCGCTGGATGTGGATTTACCTTGAGGCTTCTCGGCCTTTAAGGATTTACCCTCTTTCGAACGCGTACTTCTTCTCAATCTCGGATAGCGCCGAGTGCATTTCGGCATCGAACTTTTCTTTTTGCGCCATCAGCGCGGCGTTGGCTGACGCCGATTCTCCCTGTAGAGTGATTAGCCCCTCTTCCTTGAGATTGGCGGCTACCTGTAGCAGGTGTTCCGGACTCGATTCCACATACAGGGCCTCAGTTGGATCGCCCAGCCATACCGGTGCCTCCGCGACTAGCGTTTGCCAATAGACTTTTCGCAGCAGTAACCGCGCGATGTCATCGTCCGACGCTTTTCCGAACATCCACTTGTTGCGTTTGAAGTCGTACAGGCGGCTTGAAAAATGCACTGGCACTAACTTCCCCGACTTCAGAAACTCGATCTGCCTGCGATCAACATCCTTGCGCAATGCATTGATCACGGGCCCTTCGGCATCTTTAGCGTCGAGCGAAGGCAAGACTTCGCGGACGGTTGCAGAAAGGTTGACGGCCACTGGAGCGTGCAATCCTGTTGAATTTTCCAGACGAATATCGCCGTGCAAAACCCAGAAGTCCGAGCCGGAGGCCGATTTATGAAAAGGCCACTGCAACTGGAATGAGAGCGGAAGCCCTGACAGGCTTGGGTAGATTTTCACTTGAGAATGCGGTGCAATTTCAGGCATATTACGATGCTCTATTCCTCCTCTGGAATACGAATGATAGCTTAGATTAGCGCCGAAGGGAGATGACGATAAGCTCACTCGATTCGACGCGAGTTCTCGAACAAACGCGCAGTGGCAGCCCCGAAGATAAAGCCGCCAACATGCGCCAGGTATGCCACCCCACCAGTCTGCACGTCCGCCACGGCGCCTGCGTGGAAGAGCTGAGTGAGAAACCAAAAACCAATCAAGAGGGCCGCGGGAATGAACCTAACTCGCGCGAACACGAATATAAACAGAAGCGTGCGAATTTGATCACGAGGATAGGTGACCAGAAACGCGCCCATAACCGCTGCGATTGCTCCACTCGCCCCGAGGTTGGGTACCGTGGAATGTGGGTTGGTCAGAACCTGGGCAAGCATGGCTACGACCCCGCCAACCAAATAGAAGACAAGATACCGGCCACGGCCCATCGCATCTTCGATTTCCGGGGCAAAGGCCCAAAGGAAGATCATGTTGCCGATGATGTGCGACCAACTGCCATGCATGAACATCGCAGTCAGAATCGTGATCCAGTGATGGCCGGAAACAATTTGCGCTGGCACCGCCGACCACCGCATCACGAACGCATCGCCACGCATCAGCTCAAGCACAAAAACAACGACATTCACGAGGATGATAAGGGCGGTAACTACGGGGACGCGTGCAGGGCGTCGCGACGCGTCCCCTAACGGAACCAAACCTCCCATGCCGTTTTCCTCCGTTCAGTCCGATCAATGCCCGGGTTGACCGGACATAGCTATAGCCGAAGCGTCGCGTTTTTTCTCGCGTCGCGGAACTAGTTCTTCGTCAAGAGTTGATGCTACCCACTAAGCGGCCAGCTTCGACGAGATCGTGTCTGCTGCGCTGCGCACGGCCAACGAAAGCATCAGCCGCGTAACGCCGCTGATGATCATGCTCACGCCGACCAATGTGCCTATCGCCCAAGCCGAACTTGACGGCCATTGCGTGTAGATCATCAGCCCCAATAACAGAGTGACGATCCCGTCAATCAAAACCCAACTGGATCCTTGCAGTGAGCGTATCCGGAAGAACAAAACAATGTTCAAGATGCCCTCTACCAGAAAGAGCGATGCCAGTACCAAGGTGAGCGACGCCACACCCAGGGCTGGACGCGCAATCAAGTACACACCAAAGAAGACATATGCGAGCCCTACCAGCAGTCTCCAGATCACACTGCCCGCTTCGCGTGTCTGAAAAGCGACTGTCAAGTGGACCACACCTGCCAAAACGATGAGCCAAGCGATTACCGCGTTGACCGCGACGGCGGCGATAAACGGCGATCCCACCGCCAGGACGCCCAAGATGATGAGCGAAACACCCCACAGGATGGACCATGTCGAAGCCGAACGCACAACGTCGGACGGAGTTTGCTGCGCCATAGAGGCCTCCTTAAAAGAGACGAGCAGAGTATCTTACGGAGGGAGTCTATCCTAAAAAAGAAATGCGTGGGCGCTACTTTAGAAAGTGGATTGTAGCGGCTGGTAGCAAACGCATCACACCCGAGTCGCAGCCTAGGAACGCGATGGGAAAGGAAAATTGTAAGCAGCTGGACCTATAAGCCGAATTCTGTCCGCTGGATTGCTCCAGCGGGACGGTCATTCCTCTGGGCCGCGCATTACTGCGAGGCTCAAGCGACCTACCCGGAGGTTGTGACGCGCCGAGCCGGCACGAGCGCGGGCGAACCCGCGTGTCCCTCCCTATTTGGTCTTGCTCCGTGTGGGGTTTGCCATGCCTGCCACATTGCTGCGGCAGCGGTGCGCTCTTACCGCACCTTTTCACCCTTACCCCGTCCTTGCGGACGGGGCGGTATGTTTTCTGTGGCACTAGCCGTCGAATGGACTTAAATCCATCCTCCCGGACGTTATCCGGCACACTGCTCTGCGGAGTTCGGACTTTCCTCCCCCCTTGCGGAGAGCGACCGTCCGGTCCAGCTGCCAACCAGGTGATTATATGACAATGCGGCGGAATGCCGACGTTGAGATGGGTCCAGCAGATTCGTCCGGGCTAAGCGCCCGTTCGGAATGACAATTGTGGGAACGACAGAGGACCTGGACAATTTTGAGGTGGGTCCAAGGTAGACGCAGCAGGGTGCGTCTCTACGGAGATTCGTTAGCCTTCCCACACGAAGGCGTCGAATACCCGGTTGGTCTCAAAGCCGAGGTGCTTGTAGAGTTCCACTGCCTTTGTATTGGCTTCAGTGACAGTGAGCGAAAGAAGTGAAAAATTGCGCTGGCGAAGATTGGCTACTGTAGCGGCGAGCAAGGCTTCGCCTAGACCATGAGAACGGAATTCAGGGAGCACGCAAATTTGGGTTACGTGGCCGACATCGTTACGGACTCGCGAGCACAGAATGAGTCCCACCAAAGTTTGCGAACGCCGGTGAACGGCGACAAATGATGACTCAGGATCAAAGGTTCCGCAGCCAGGAAAACGAACGATGTTGTTCAAGAATCGTAACGATCCGCTTAGGGTACGGTACTGGTCGTTAATCTTGGCGTCCACGTGATCGCGATACGCCGAGGTTATGATGGCCGCAGCGGACTGATAATCCCGCTCGGACCAGCCCCGGATTTCGATTTCGTTGTCCAAAGGGACTGATCGTTTCAGAAGAGCGCCAAGCTGCAGAAGCATGAAAATGCGGGCATGCTGGCTGAAGCCCTGTTCGGTAAATGGTTTTACGACTGCTCCGGTTTCGTGAACAAGGAGTTGAGCTTCTACGCGGTGAATGCCAGGCGATTGCTGCAAGGTTTCGATCACATGCAGCAGTAGTCTCGATTCCACCTCTTGGGCGGTGGACGCGTGATCCCCTCCGGCGACGAAAAGATCGCCAATCACGCCCTTGTTTCCCTCATAAACAAAAAACGCATATCCGATGATGCGCCCCCGGTCGATGGCCGCATAACCGGGCAGAATCTTTGCGTCCACGTAGCGCATGATCATGTCGGCGGAGCCGCTGTAGTCCCATGAGAGAAGGCTCGCCCAGAGATCGATCTCTTCGTTTAGAAGAGGGCGCAGGTCTCCAGAGGAAAAGTGCCTGAGGTCAAGAATCTCCAACGGGGCTCCTGGAAGGCAGTGTAGCTTGGCGCGATTCGAATGCGGATGCCAAGAGCGAGTGTAGTTGCTTCAACGGATGGGAGCAAACGGGAAAGTCAGCACTCAGCTCACCTAGTCCTATAGCACTTGTCGAACTCCCGGGGGCTGAGTGCTGGTGGCTGAATGCTCAGTGATCGGTCCGGACACCCAGAAATAATCCAGGCCTTGTGATGCGAAAGTTCCCAGATACGAGACTCGACGGCCGGGGACTGCGCTTGCGACGACAGTTTCTGAGCCCTCCGGCGCAACGACCAGGTGTTCTCCGTCCGGGACTTGATGCGATTCATAGCGCGCGATGGGACGGTTAAGGTAAAAGGCCAGACCGAATTCGGTCTCGCGTGGTGCCTCGAAAACTGCGACCTCCATGCTTTCAGAGTGATTTCCAAAGTTGGGGCGCAGACGTTCAATCTCGTTTGCCAGCGGTCTCGCGGAAAGGGTGGCATCGAGTGATGGAGCACCGACTCGAATCACCAACCCAACAACGAGAACCACTGGAACCAAGGTTACGAAGCGCAGCATGCGTAAGCCAGACACTTTAAGCGTCAACGCCATGATGACCGCGCATGCCGCGGAAAATGCGATAGGCACGCGAGCATTGCTCCAAGGGATCCGGTGCTGAAGCAAAATGTATTGGATCATGAGCGCAGGCACTAACGGAGCGCACGCCACGATGGAGTGGATCACAATCTTCAAAATATGGACTGATTCGTTCCTTGAGAGATTGCGACGTATATATTCGGAAACCAGTAATGAACCGGCCGAAAGAGCCGGCACAACGTATCCCGGAAGCTTGGATTGCGAAATCGAGAAGAAGAGAACTGGGACGATCAGCCAAATTATCAGAAACACATTGAGGTCTTCGCCTGACCTAAGGTCCTTCTTTTCCTTCTTCTGCGTCCACCAGACGCTAATAGTTTTCGAAACGGCGACTGCTACAAATACGGTCCAAGGAAGTAGTGCGAGAAACACGACCGGGAGGTAATACCAAAAAGGCTCAGGGTGGTGATAGAGATTCGTTCCGAAACGTGCGAGGTTGTGCTGGAGAATGAACACTCGAAAGAACTCGGGATTCTTGAGTTGCACTGCGACGTACCAGGGCAGGCCGACGGCGAGGAAGATGGCGATTCCTGGGATCCAGAAAGTTCTCTTCAGCGGTTCAAAATCGTGCGTTGCGGCCGTGAATAGCGCGATTATTAAGAGGGCCAATAGAGGTGCAACTGGACCTTTAGCAAGCAATCCGAGGCCTAGGAAGAAAAATGACAGTGCTAAATAGGTTCTTGCCCGGCTTTCGTACCAGGCGTACCAGGCCAACATCGCAATCGTCAGCATGGACGCGAGGGGCATATCGGTTGAAGCGGCACGGGCAAAACCAATTACTCCGGCAGCGGATGCCGTTATAAGAGCGCCATCAAGCTGGAATCCGGGCCGAAATCTTCGCAGGAAAAGATATATCGCGATGACCGTCAGCGTGGCATCGGCGGCGGAGGGAATGCGCGCAGCCCAATCACTCACTCCGAAGATGCGATACGCGATGATTGCTTGCCAGTAATATAAGACCGGTTTTTCCAGCCACGGCTTGCCGTTGAGAGTGGGCGCTATCCAATCGTGGCGGTTCAGCATCTCGCGCGCAACCTGCGCGTAGCGAGGCTCATCCGCGCCGACCAGGCCGAAGTATGAGAGTCCAAAGAAAAACAAGAATCCACAAAATCCGGCGAGAAGAAAAATGTCTGTGGCAAGGCGTGAGGAGGATTCCGCTTTTACTGGCGGCGTTCGAGCGGTCATTCCGTTTTCCAGAGCCGCCCCAACGCGTAAACGCTGACGATCGCCCACGTGACTTCCATCACCACAAAACCGGCTTGGAATGGGCTGAACGCGATGTATGCGAGGATGCCGGATCCAACCGCGTTCATGGCGTTATAAGCGAATTTTCGGGAATCCATCCACTTCAATTGGTGGCCGATGTATGCGATAAGAATCAGAAGGGCGCCGGCGAGAGAAAAGGTTTGCCGGGCGAGGGAAATATGCATGCGGCCTATTGTATGGATTCGGGCGGACGGAACAGCGGCAAAATTCGGGACAGAGCATCTTGCAGGGATCCGTCGACGGAAAACCCGCTCGCGCATTCGTGTCCGCCACCGCCGAAGTGCTCTGCCACGGAAGCAACGTTTATCTCGCCTTTGCTTCGCAAACTGACGCGGACCCTCTTGTCGGGAAGTTCGCGCAACAAGATCGCAACTTGCACATCGTAGATAGATAACGCGTAGTTCACTAATCCTTCACAGTCTTCTTCCTTGGCATTAAATTGATTCATCTCCTCCTGGGTCACCCAGATCGAGGCCAACGAGCCTTCCCGCCGCAAGTGCGAGAGCGCGGCGCCGAGGAGACGCATTTTGGCGGTAGAGTGTCCGAAGTAAACATTTCGCGCGCATCGAGCCGGGTCAGCTCCCGCTAGCACCAACTCTCGAGCCAGCGCGAATGTGTGCTGATTGGTTCCGGCGAACATAAACGACCCCGTGTCGGTCAGCACGGCGGTATAGAGGCAGGTGGCAATTTCGGGAGAAACCGTCACGCCAGCTTCGCGCGCTACGCGATACACCATCTCAGCCGTCGCAACGGCTTTGGGATCGATCCAGTTCACGTTGGCGAACGGGCGTCCGCTTAAGTGATGGTCGATATTAATCAGAAACTGATTCTCGAGACCCTCCAGATGAGTTCGCTGGATGCTGTCGCACTCCAGAATGATGGCGGCGTCGTATTCTCCGTTTACGCGATCTGACTGTACCACCTTGTCGGCGAAGGGAAGCGACTGGTAGATACGAGGGACGCTGTCGCGCAAAACGATTTCTGCCTGCTTGCCCATCACGCGCAGGATCTGACAACACGCTAACGCCGAACCTATTGCATCGCCGTCAGGTCGAGCGTGCGAGGTTAAGAGAAACCGGTTGCGTTGCTCGATGTTTTTGAGCACCTCTTTCAACATATTTGCGGGCCGCTATTCGGGTGTCTTCTTCTTGCGGGTTCGTTTCAATAGCTGGTCGATTCTTGCGACGTGTTCTCCCGATCGATCAACCTGGAAATAAAGTTCCGGAGCGCGACGCAGATGAAGGCGTTCAGCGACTTCTCGGCGAATAAATCCAACTGCGGCAGTTAATCCTTCCAAGGTTCGCTTGGCTTCGTCATCGTCCCCTTCCACGGTGACGAAGACCCGCGCGGAACGGGAATCGTCCGCCAACGCTACGCTGCTGACCGTGGCGAGGCCGATGCGGGGATCGCCGAGTTCGCCCTCCAAAATGGCAAGGATTTCCTCGCGCAGGGCTTCGCCCAACCGTCCGCGATGGTACTTGGCTCCCCTGCTCTCTACCATTTCAGTCCGGAGTGAAACTGATGAGAATACCAGAAAACGCGAGCCGGGTGGCGGAGCAATCTGCATCCGTTTCACTTGATTGGACGTCGGCGCAGTTAGAGTAATGCTGGCGATGCTTGGTTGAGTGGCGCCGGACAGGTGAGGACACCTTTCCCTACGTGAGCATCGCCAGGCAAATTACCGCTTCGGACGATATATGTCGGTGCTGGTTCCGAAGAAGACTTCTGCCGCATTCATCAATGTCTCGGAAAGAGTCGGGTGCGGGTGGATAGTCAGCGCAACGTCTTTGGCCAACGCTCCCATCTCGATGGCGAGCACTCCTTCCGCGATCAACTCGCCCGCGCCTGCGCCAACGATGCCGACTCCCAGCACACGCTCGGTCTGGGGGTCGATCAGGAGCTTGGTCAAGCCTTCGGTGCGATCAAGAGTCATCGCACGTCCGGAAGCGGCCCACGGGAACTTCGCAACTTTGATTTCGCGATTCTCTTTCTGTGCTTGAGTTTCGGTAAGGCCACACCAGGCGATTTCGGGATCAGTGAAGACAACCGCTGGAATTGCGTTTGGCTCGAACGCAACTTTGTGTCCAGCGATGACTTCGACGGCGGTGCGTCCTTCGTGCGTAGCTTTGTGTGCGAGCATGGGTTCGCCGATAACATCGCCGATGGCGTAAATCGCTGGGTCGTCCGTCTGCAATTGCTTATTGACCTGGATAAAGCCACGCTGTCCGACGACGACCCTAGTTTTGTCCAGCCCTGCAATTTCGGAGTTCGGCCTGCGGCCGACGGAGACTAAAACCTTGTCGAAGACCTTCTCTCGTTCTTTTACGTCTGGTCCGTCGAAATTTACGCGAATCCCATCGGCGTCTTCTTTTAGCGAGGTCACGGTAGTGTTCAGCAGGATCGCTTCGAACAACTTTTCGATACGTTTTTGAAGTGGGAGCACGAGATCACGGTCCGCTCCCGGTAGCAGACCTGGCGTCATCTCAACCACGGATACTTTCGAACCGAGAGCGGCATAGACGCTTCCCAGTTCAAGCCCGATGTATCCTCCGCCAACCACGAGCAAACTTTTCGGTACGTCATGGACATCCAGTGCACTGGTCGAATCCATCATTCGCGGACTATCAAGTTTGAGGCTTGAGATTACAGACGGCCTTGAGCCCGTGGCGATGATCACGCGATCGAAGCTAAGACTCGGTTCGCTGCCATCAGCTTTCTTGATCCGCAAAGTGTTGGAGTTTTCGAATGTTGCCAGACCCTGGATATATTGGACGGCCCGCTGCTTCGAAAGCTGGCCCAGGCCGCCGGTCAGCTTCTTGATGACGCCTTCCTTCCAGGAACGCAGGCGGGGCAAATCAATTTTTGGATCAGCGAAATCGATCCCCCAATTCTTGGCGTGGCGGGATTCGCCAATCAATTTAGCGACGTGCAGGAGGGCTTTCGAGGGAATGCATCCGCGATAGAGGCAAACGCCGCCGGGATTGACCTCCGGGTCGATAAGCGTAACTTTCATTCCTAGATCCGCGGCGAGGAACGCAGCAGCGTATCCACCGGGTCCGGCGCCTACAACCGCGATGTTGATATCAGAGTTTGTCGACATTTGTGTCCGTTAACTGAGGAATGCAGAAAAAATCGTGCGGAGCGATGCCGCAGCAGGTTCACTCACGGATTTCCATGCTGCGAATGAGGCCATGATCAAAGAGGTACGCGTGCTGGACTGTACGATCCAATAGGACCGCACCGGCAAGGTCTCGCACCACCTGATGCACATCAACCACAATCTTGCCACCCTCATCTGTTTTGAAGGCCACAGGTTCGACGTGAGGATCAACCATGCCCCACTGGCGGGTCCAATACGCGCGTACGCCTTCACGACCGTGCACCCATCCGCCTTCCATTCCGTTGGGCCACTCAACATCTGGATGCATGACGGCGAGAATGGACTCCACGTCGCGCCGATTGAAGGCGCTATAAACTTTGACGAGCAGATCTCGCGCCGCCACCAGTTTCTCTTGACCCACAGTTGAGGACATGGTCATCCCTGGACCGATAGCAGGAAAGGTTGTTCGAAGGCTTCGGCGATCCAGCGTAGAAAGCGCGCGGCATCGGCGCCATCAATCAGGCGGTGATCATAGGATAGCGACAGAGGAAGCACCTGACGCGGCTCGAATTTTCCGTTAATCCAAACTGGCTCCATGCTAGAGCGCGAGAGGCCAAGGATTGCGACTTCCGGAAAATTCACGATGGGCGAAAATCCCGTGCCGCCGATGCCGCCGAGATTGGTGATCGTAAAAGTTCCGCCTGACATTTCATCCGCAGTTAATTTCTTTTCCCTGGCTTTTTTGGAAGCCTGAGTCAGTTCAGCTGCTAGTTCGACGATATTTTTTTTGTCTACGTCTTTAATTACCGGAACGAGCAAGCCACGATCGGTATCGACTGCAACTCCGACGTTGATGTACTGCTTGTAAACGATCTCCTCTTTAGTCAGGTCAATGCTGGCATTGAACTGAGGAAATACTTTCAGGGCCGCGGCACAGACCTTGAGGGCAATCGCAGTCACGGTCATTTTTCCGCCAGCCTGTTCAGCCTTGGGTGCGAAACGCGCGCGCAACTGCTCAAGCTCAGTAATATCGGCTTTGTCCTGCTGAGTGACGTGAGGAATCGTAGTCCAAGCTTCCCAAAGATGTTCAGCGGTTTTGCGCCGGACACCGCGCATGGAGACTCGCTCGACCTTGCCCCATTTCGAGAAATCCGGCAGTTGGGGCTGCGAAAAATGGGTTTGCGGTGACTGAGCCACCATCGAAGCCAGCAAAGCCTTTGAATAGGCTTTTACATCGTCTTCGCTGATGCGTCCGCCCGGGCCAGTACCCTTCACTTCATGAATATCCAGGCCAAGTTCGCGAGCTAGCCGGCGCACGTGTGGAGCGGCGGGGACGGGATCGCGATGTTCTGTACCAGCTACTTTCCCGAGTTGCACCGGCATACTGAAGTCCGCCGGACGGGTTTGCGGCGGGTCGGGCGGAAGAGCTTCTTCTTCGGTTTTGCCCTCAGCCTCGATTGCGGTCTGGAACGCCAGCCTGGCTCCGTGTTGCTCGGACATGTGCTCCACTGGCGCTTGCTTGATTGGTTGCGGCTGATGAGCCGACGCGCCGTCTTCGAGAGTGAAGATTACTTGGCCGACCTTGACCTTCTCGCCCTGCTTTACACGCACTTCTTTCACGACTCCGCTCACCGAAGATGGAACCTCGACCACGGCTTTGTCCGTCTCAAGCTCCATCACGGATTGGCCTTCAGAAACTTTGTCGCCGGCCGAGATCATGAGGCGAACCAGGTCTCCTTGATGGACGTTCTCGCCTAGTTCAGGGAGCTTGAATTCGGAGGTGCCGTTCGAGTCGGAAATAGTCAAAGCGGCAGTATTAGATGCTTGCGGCGATTCAATCTTCGGCGAGACAGGTTTTTGGGGCGAAGCGGCGGTGGAAGGAGCTGCGGTCTGCGAGTCTGAAACGCCCTGTGCCGCCCTATCTTTCGCTCCGTTTGTTTTGTCGGTTCCGCGCTCGCTTTGTGAAGACAACCCTTGGGATTTGGCTCCTGCGCCATTTTCGACAGTAAAAATGACCTGACCGACTTTTATTTTCTCGCCCTCTTTTACGCGGACCTCGCTCACGGTTCCAGTGATCGACGACGGCACTTCGACGACTGCCTTGTCGGTTTCGAGTTCCATGACAGTCTGGCCCTCGGTGATGCTCGAGCCGGGCGAAATCATTAAACGCACAAGATCGCCCTGATGCACATTTTCGCCGAGTTCCGGTAATTTAAATTCGGTCACGAAACTTTTTCTCCGTCAGCTTATTGCAGGGTTCAATTTCTCGGGATCGATTCCCAGATCCTTGATGGCGTTTTGCAAAACGTTCGATTCAATTTGTTTGTCGCGGACAAGCGCGTTCAAAGTCGCCAGCACGATATGTTTCGCATCGACTTCGAAGAAATCGCGCAGCGCGGCGCGATTTTCACTGCGGCCAAAACCATCGGTTCCTAAGGCGACAAGCGGACGCGGCATCCACTGCGCGATCGATTCCGGCAGAACCTTCATGTAATCAGATGCGGCCACTAATACTCCGGGCGCATCTTTCAAGCGTTGGGTCACGAAAGGTATGCGTGGTGTTTGGCCGGGATGGAACAGATTCCACCGGTCACAATCGTTGCCATCGCGGTATAGCTCTTTGTAACTGGTCACGCTCCACACGTCAGCGGCAACGCCATATTTCTCTTCAAGGATTTGCTGCGCCTTGAGCACTTCGAACATGATGGTTCCGCTACCGAAGAGCTGGGCGCGCAGCTTTGCGTCTTTTTTGTCTGACGCCTTGAATCGGTATAGGCCTTTCAGGATACCCTCGCGTACTTCTTTTCCAGCGGGCATCTCGGGCATCGGCAAGGGCTCGTTGGTGACTGTCAGATAGTAAAAAATGGATTCCTGGTCCACATACATGCGCTTGATTCCATCCTGGATGATGATAGCGATCTCGTAGGCGAATGCAGGATCATAGGCGAGAAGATTCGGCACGGATAGGGCGAGCACATGACTGTGGCCATCCTGATGTTGTAGACCTTCGCCGGCCAGCGTAGTTCTTCCCGCGGTGCCGCCAATCAGGAAGCCGCGAGTCCGCATATCGGCGGCGGCCCAGATGAGATCGCCAATGCGCTGAAATCCAAACATCGAGTAATAAATAAAAAACGGAATCGTGTTGATTCCGTGATTCGCATAGGCGGTTCCGGCGGCGATAAGCGAACACATCGAGCCCGCTTCGGTAATGCCTTCTTCGAGGATCTGGCCGTCTTTTGCTTCTTTGTAATAGAGCAACGTTGCCATATCGACCGGCTCGTACAGCTGTCCGACGCTGGAATAGATACCGACCTGACGAAAAAGGGCTTCCATGCCGAAAGTGCGGGCTTCATCCGGAATGATGGGAACGATTAGCTTGCCGATCTCGGGATCGCGCAACAGTTTTGAAAGCAAGCGCACGAAGACCATGGTCGTAGAAACCTCCCGGCCATCCGTGCCTTTGTAAAATTCCTCGAAGTGTGACTCGGAAACCGGAGCGAGCGGTTTGGCCCGAACTTTGCGTTCCGGCAGATATCCGCCCAGCTGCTTGCGCCGCTCCTGCATGTACTGAATTTCGGGGCTGTCATCGGATGGCCGATAAAACGGCGCATCGTGTAACTCAGCGTCGGGAATCGGAATTCCGAAACGCGAGCGGAAGATACGAAGTTCGTCGTCATTCAGCTTTTTTTGCTGGTGGGTAATGTTCTTGCCTTCCCCAGCCTCGCCCAATCCATATCCTTTAATGGTTTTGGCAAGAACGATCGTCGGCGCTCCTTTGTGGTCCACTGCGGCCCGGTAAGCGGCGTGCACTTTGATGGGATCGTGCCCTCCCAAGCGCATGCGGGAAAGCTGATCGTCGGAAAGGTGTTCGACCATTTTCAGCAGCCGTGGATCGCTACCAAAAAGATTCTGCCGGAAATAAGCCCCGCTTTCGACGAAATACTTCTGATATTGCCCATCGCTAATTTCGCCGAGCCGCTTGACCAGCAGGCCGTCACGGTCATTTTGGATCAGGCTGTCCCAATCGCTTCCCCAGATCGCTTTGATCACGTTCCAGCCAGCTCCGCGGAAAATGGCCTCGAGCTCTTGAATGATTTTTCCGTTGCCACGAACGGGGCCATCGAGGCGCTGCAAATTGCAGTTCACGACGAAAATCAGGTTGTCCAGGCGCTCGCGTGAAGCCAGTGTGATGGACCCCAGAGATTCGGGCTCGTCCATTTCACCGTCGCCGAGGAATGCCCAAACTTTTCCTCCAGTGGATTCCTTCAGACCGCGATTTTCCAGATATTTAATGAAGCGGGCGTGATAGATGGCCTGGATGGGACCTAGCCCCATCGAAACGGTTGGAAACTCCCAGAAATTAGGCATCAACCAGGGGTGAGGATAGGAAGAAAGGCCGCCACCGGGTTTCAACTCGCGGCGGAAATTCTCCAACTTTTGCACGGGAATGCGTCCTTCGAGGTAAGCGCGAGAATACATGCCGGGAGCGGCGTGTCCCTGAAAATACACAATGTCGCGGTCGCCAGTTTCGGTGCGGGCACGAAGAAAATGGTTGAAAGCAACTTCATAGAGAGTTGCGGCCGAGGCATAAGTCGAGATATGTCCGCCAATTCCGTCCTGTACTTTGTTCGCGCGCACTACCATAGCCAGCGCGTTCCAGCGGACGAGGCTCTTGATTCGCCTCTCCATCTCCTGGCTTCCGGGGAAGGGAGGCTGTTGACGGATAGAAATCGTGTTCTGATAGGGAGTGGTCGCCGTGAAAGGAAGATTCACTCCAGCGGCTCGGCGTGCGTGCAACGAAAGTTGCTGCAGAAGCCGCCCGGCGCGTTCTGGGCCTCCCTTAGCTAAGACATAATCGAGCGAATCGAGCCATTCGCGGGTCTCGAGCACTTCTGATCCATTGCTGCTGGTATGAGCTTCTGTAGCCTTAAAAGTCTCTGCCACGTCTATTTTCTCCAGAGTATTTAGCGGAACTTCCAATCATAGACAATAATGTGGAATTTTGCTGGCGGGATTGGGGCAAGTACCGGAGGCTAGCGGATTTTCACAGGTTTCGCTATGAGGCTGCGCCAAATTCGGCTCCTAAACGCATACAATGAAAAAATACCAGCATCGTAAGTGGAGGACTCACATGCCCAAAAAAGTTGCAGCCGGAAACCATCACTCAAAATTAAACTCGCAGCCCCGCCTTCACCAGAGGGCGCGTGAAATCCAGGAATACGGCACTGTCACTCATGCATTGCCGTTGGATTTGGAGGAGCCCGTCCGGTTGGAAATGACCGAAAAGCTTAATCAACTGCTTGCCGACACTATGACCCTGCGCGATCTTTATAAAAAGTCGCATTGGCAGGTTGCCGGGCCAACTTTTTATCAGCTTCACTTACTGTTCGATAAACATTATGGCGAACAGGCGGAACTTGTTGATACCATCGCCGAGCGCATTCAATTGCTCGGAGGCTTGAGCATTGCGATGGCTCACGATGTAGCAGAAACTACCAAAATCGATAGGCCGCCCAGGGGTCGGGAAGAAGTGCCGGTGCAGATCTCGCGCCTGATCGACGCTCACCAGATCATAATCTCTGAATGCCGCGAGCTCGCCGAGAGAGCGGACAAACTGGGAGATGAAGGCACAAACGATCTAGCAGTCAGCGACGCACTCCGCCTGAACGAATTGCAGGTATGGTTCCTCAGTGAACATTTAGTGAACATGCCGCTGGTCGAAGCTGTGGACACGGAAGCAGCCTAACCGTTCGCCATTAGGAGAGAGAATGACCGTGCTTCCCGGCATGGCAGACGCCGTTACCCGAAGACTGCCCAAGATGGTGTCCCCAAAAGGGCACGCGATTGCGGATTACATCACAATTGGGGTCTTCGCCGTGGCGGGCGGCTTGTTTTGGCGAACCAATAAGCGGGCGGCTATGGGGGCCTTCTTATGCGGTGGCGCCGAACTGGCTCTCAGTCTGCTAACGGATTATCCGGGCGGCGTTGCAGGGATAATACCTTTCCCTGCGCACGGCAAGATGGACGTCGGGCTGGCGGCATTCACAGCAACTATGCCCGAGCTTCTGAGCTTCCGCGAGGGAAGGGAATTTTTCCTCGCACAAGCCGGTGCAATCACAGCCTCGGCGAATATGACCAGGTTTCGGGTTGGGAATCGACCACCGAGACGGTCGCCGAGGAGAGCATAAAAGAATTTCTTTCAAAACCGGGTCCCCATTGACTGGTCGCCCGGGCGCAACTGCGCTTCGGGTACTGAGCGGACGTTCTTGCTCCGGTTTCCCCTTTGTCGAGTTTCAGGAAATGCCTGATCGCCGCTAAAGAGAGCAATAAATTACCGCGGGTTAGGATGGGGGAGGTAAGTTTTGGGAAGCGCTTTTATAAGAAACTAACTCTATAACGTGGTTAATTGCATGGAAAAAAATTGCGTTACGAATTCCGGACAAGATACCAAGCTTTGCGACCACGCTTTAAGTTGTTATCATTACAAGCACTTGTCTAACAAGTTAGAGGGCCTAAATGAACTCCGGTGGACAAAATCTACGGGCATTGCGTGAGCAGCTGGGTTTAACGATGAGGGATGTGGAAACGGCCAGTTCACGGATTGCGGAAAAACATGGGAATGATGAGTACTCCATTCCCCCCAGTCGTCTCTCAGACATCGAGACGAAAGGTATCGTTCCGAGTATTTTTCGTCTGTATTCGCTGGCGGTTATTTATCGCCGAGACTTTCGTGAACTTCTGTCCCGCTACAATGTGGACCTGAATTCCATCACCGATGATCTGGATTCATCGATGCCTCCGAAGTCCCACTTTTCTCACGTTTTAGGGGGAATTTCCGACGTGAAAGTGCCGGTCCGGATTGATCCTGGATTCGATCCCCGTAAAACCGCTAATTTTGGACGAATGGTGGAGCAGTGGGGACTGGTTCCGCTGTCTTACCTGGAACAATTCGCGAATCGCCAATTCACCTACGGATACATCGGCAGCGAAGATCTAACCATGTATCCGCTTCTTCCACCGGGGACGTTCGTGCAAGTGGATGAGTCGAAGAACAAGGTCCTCGATGGCGGATGGAGATCTGAATACGAGCGGCCGATTTATTTTGTGGAAACACGGAGCGGCCACACCTGCTGCTGGTGCACCGTAACGCGTGAAGAGCTAATCTTGCAGCCCCACTCACTGTCGCCGGTTCCGGCCAGGGTCCTCAGATACCCCCAGGAGGCAGACGTGATCGGACAAGTCGTTGGTGTAGCTATGAGGCTCGGGGAGTGGCGTTCGACCCTCGGTTCTTCAGCAACGCCGAAAGGGCCTGCAACACTGAATTGAGATGACGAGCCGAGCCTGGACCTGGCGCAGGCGGAAGCAGGTTAAGATCCGGATTTCGAAGTTTTTCCACGTAGCTCGCCGGTGGCAATCCAGATGACGCGCTGGAGGTATCGATCTCTTCGAGCAGCGACTTTATCGGAGTCGCCAATATCTGGGAAACCAGTGAACGGTGAGTTTGAACCAACGCCTTTTTTGCGGGTAGGTCTCCGTAAACCCGCGCCAAGCCCCAGTGTTTGTACTCGCCATCTTTATTCTTGTCGTTAGAGCGCAGTCCTCCGAAATATTCCAGCCGGCGCAAGCAGCCCTCAAGCGCTTCCACGGTCGTGTCGTGCAAGTCCTCAAGTGCAGATTTGAGCTTCATTGTCGTTACGCGCTGTCAGAAAGACGGAGTCCCGCCCCTGTGGAGGAGACTAACATGGGACAATTTCGATTTAAAGGAGATTAGCAGGTGCCGGGAAGTGCTGTCTTCTCAATCCAATCTGACTAAGAATACAGCTCCCTGCTCGGTGTGCATATCTCGCGCTATTTCCTGGGCGCGGCCACGGTCATCATTCAGCACACGGACTCGCACCCACCAGTCTCCGACTGGACTGTTGAAACTGATAACCTTGGCGGAATGGTATCGACGGGAAATCTGACCGGCTAACTTGCTCGCGGATTGCTCTACATCAAAGCCGCCGATCTGCACCGCCCAGCGGCCGCCGCTATCCAAAGGAGCTGGAGCTTCAAGAACTTCGACCCGTACCTGAGCAATGCCGGCACGCACAACATCGATCTTGGCGGCAGCGGCGCGGGAGAGATCGAGAATGCGTCCCTGAATGAACGGGCCGCGATCGGTTATGCGGACAATCGCCCAATGTCCGGTCTTCACATTGGTGACGCGCACGATTGAACCTAATGGAAGCGTACGGTGGGCGGCTGTCATCGCGTTCATGTTGTAGAGTTTGCCGTCAGAGCCTGTGCGATTGTGATATGGCGCGCCATACCAGCTGGCAATGCCTGTCTCTACAAAGATAGGTTTGGCGTCGAGCGGAACCTGCAATTCTTCCGCGTCGTTGCTGTCGGCCCTGCTATTCTTTGGGGATTGTTTCTTGTCCGCGGGATTTTTATCAATTGAAGATTCTTTGACGGGTGGTGCGGAAGTGCCGTCACCCCTCGCGATTCCGGGCGGAGGAGGCACGGCTACGCTTGCAGCTTTGTGCCGGCTGCAGCCGACGAGGATTATAGAAAACGCAACGGCGAACAAAATCCGGCAACTAGAAGCGCTTACTTTGATCCCTGTTGTTTGCTGCGCTCCATGTAGTCGGCGAGGTGGGCCAGTTTCTCCGCTGCGGTGCGCAGAGCCTTGGTGGATTGTTGCCGAACTGCCGGTACCACTTCCTCGTTCAGATATTTGACGAACTCCGCCGACTCTTTCTCCAGACGACCGGCGGCTTCGCTTACCGATTTGTTTACACGGGCTGTTGTTTCGTCCACCTTGCGGTTGAAATCGGTCATAGGAGTTACTCGAATCTGTGGATGCTAAAAACGGCCACGAGTTATTTACGGAAACCAAGCAGGATCATTATTCCTTGTGGCGACAGTGGGGTCAACAGGGTGAACCCCGGATGCCAAGGCGCATTGAATGGCGATTCTGGCGAACGTACAATTCGTGCACGCATGATGACTGATCAAAGCAGTTCGACCGCGGGAAATTTTTGGGTGGACAATGAGGAGCAAAAAAAGCATTTCCAGCAGAAACTGCTTGCTTGGTATGAACTCAATCGCCGTGATCTTCCGTGGCGTGCGGATCGTGATCCGTACCGCGTGTGGATCTCGGAAATTATGTTGCAGCAAACGCGCGTCGCTGCGGTGGTCGAGCATTACCCCAAATTTCTGTTACGGTTCCCGACGGTTAAGAAGTTGGGGCGCGCGAAAGAGTCGTCAGTTCTGGCTGCATGGAGCGGACTAGGATATTACCGCCGTGCGCGAATGCTGCATGCCGCGTCGAAAGAAGTTCTGAAACTGCATGGCGGAAAGCTGCCGGGCACCCGGGAGGAATTAGTCCGGCTTCCCGGAATAGGACGGTACACTTCCGCCGCCATCGCGAGCATTGCCTTTGGCGAACCTGTCGCCGCCGTCGATGGCAACGTTCACCGTGTTGTGGAACGGCTTCTGGGGAGAATTTCCGGTACCGAGGAAGTTTGGAAGAAGACCGAGCAGCTGCTGTGTCACGACAATCCCAGCGACTTCAATCAGGCCATGATGGAGTTGGGTGCGACTGTGTGTCTGCCGGGACAGCCCAATTGTCCCAACTGCCCCGTGACCCAGGAGTGCAGTACTCGCGGCTCGCTGTCCAAAATCGGCAACAGAATCCAGCAGAAGAAGCGGATTATCTCCTACGCCCTGAATTGCCGGAACGGTTCAGTGTTTCTGGTGAAGAGACCGGCGGAAGCCTCACTGATGCCTGGCATGTGGGAGCTGCCAGAAATCAACGTTAGTACCGGCGCGGGCGCTCCGGCGTTCACTCTGCGTCATTCCATTACTGTCACGGACTATACGGTTCGAGTGGTAACGAAGTCGATCAAAGCCACCAGGTCTTCTGGAGAGTGGGTAAAAAACAATCGCGTACAAACTTTGCCGCTTACGGGGTTGGCAAGGAAAATCCTGCGAGAGGGAAAAGTCATCTAACAGCAGCGAGCTTAAACTATGAAGTGGTTTAGGAATCTTGTCGGAGGAAAAAGTATGACTGCTCTTGCCGCGGGAACGCAGGCTCCCGATTTCAATTTGACTTCTATGGATGGCAAGTCTTTCTCGCTGCGGGAAGCTTTGGTGCAAGGGCCCGCGGTCGCGGCGTTCTTCAAAGTCTCCTGTCCGGTGTGTCAGTATGCGTTTCCGTTTCTTGAGCGCATTTATAAAAACTACGGTGGGCGGAAAGTTACGTTTGTCGGGATCTCGCAAAACGATAAGAAAGACACGACTAATTTTATGAAGCAATTCGGGGTCACGTTTCCCGTATTGCTGGATGACACCAAGACATTTCCGGTTTCGAATGCTTACGGTTTGACCACAATTCCTTCTATTTTTTTGATCGCGCAGGATGGAGAGATCCAAGTGTCCAGCGTAGGATGGTCCCGCCGGGATGTGGAAGAGATCGCCCGCAAGGCGGCTGAAAAAAATGGGGCTAACGTGGCGCCGTTGTTTCGGCCCGAAGAACAAATTGCCGAGTTCCGTCCTGGTTGAGGGTCGAGAAACTAGCCCGCGGTCGCGGGCAAGACAAGAGATTTAGTTCATCAATGATTTCTGTCCTCCAACTCGGTGTGCTCGATTACGCTACTGGCTTGCGTCTTCAGCAGAAGCTTGTCGAACTCCGCAAAGAAGGGCGCATCGGAGATGTTCTTCTTCTCCTTGAGCACTCGCCAGTCATCACCCTCGGGCGCAATGCTAAAGCATCCAACATAATTGCTTCTCCACGGGAGTTGTCGGATCGCGGCGTCGAAGTGTTCGAGTCTGATCGCGGGGGGGATGTGACTTTCCACGGTCCAGGGCAACTTGTCGGTTATCCCATTTTCGATTTACGGGCCTTTCCATCGACCGATGGAAAGCGGCAGACGCTGGGCATCGTCGAATACGTGAGGCGCCTTGAAGAAGTGCTGATTCGATCGTGCGCTGAATTTGGAATCCGAACCGAACGCGTGTGCGGGCTCACTGGAGTCTGGACCGCCACGAATTACTTAGGCACCGCCCCCGGCTGTGCAGCCGAGCAAAGCTCGACGAAGAATTCGGAGACCGAGCAAGCCAAGATCGCCGCCATTGGCGTACACGTCTCGCGTTCTGTCACCTCGCACGGCTTTGCTCTGAACGTCGATACAGACCTCAGTTATTTCAATTTGATTATTCCCTGCGGCATCGCGTCGAAGCCGGTGACTTCGATGGCTAAGGTGTTGGGTAAATCGATGGACATGGCGAAAGTGTCGAACTCGGTCGTCCGCAATTTTGGCGACGTGTTTCATAGCCAGATTCTTTGGATTGAAACTCTGGATACTCTATTGGGCGAGCGAGTCGGAGTGCCATTGAAAGTCCCTCCCGAATTGCGCGAGATCCATAAAGAAGAAGAGACCTTTTGGGCCTAGCAAGTCCGTCAACCATCGGTGGTCATTTCGGCTGGCGTATTATCTAATCCTGCAGTCTGGTCGCTGCTCACGTCGAGGTGGAAACAGCGTGAAGAAGATCGTGCCTCTCGCTCTGCTAGCTCTTTTTGTGATTCTTCCAATTGAGACCATCTCTGCTATTGATGTTCCAGCGCCTCCGCCTGGTTTTACTTGGCAAGAAATCCGTGAACTGAAAGCAGCTTTCCTGAAGCCAAACGGCTGGTTTTTCAAACGTGAGGAACAGAAAGGCACCCTGGCCTATTTCATTACCAAGGAAAACATCGACAAGAGCGGTGAGTTTCAAACCGGCCTGACTATCAATGTATTCCGGCTCAAGAAGGACTCTGCGGTCGAACGTGGCAAGGATCTGATCGACCAGTTGGCGGCCACGAAGCATGGAGAAAAATGGGCTAAAGATGTAGGGCCGTTCCGAGAGTTTGGATGCCTAACGAGGGATACGGACGCTAGCGGGACCAGCGTAGTTCACACGCTTACCGTTGCAAACCCGAAAACCAACACTTTGTATTTGCTGATCTTTGAGAGCCCGGATACTGAGTGGGATGCCGCTTGGAAGACGGGCAAACAAATCATGGACATGCTCGCAATCGACGATGAGATCTAATGTGCGGCGTCCAGAACTGTCGAGGCGGATCACCTGAGCGGAATCCAGAGAGATTACCTCAATCCGCTGCTGGATTCCGATCGCGGTCCACGTTAGGATGAGTTAAGACGCGGCGAGCATGTCCAGGAAAATCAAGCCAACCAGGAACTCCGGGAATAATAGAAAGCCGGAGGGATCGCCTTCCCAAAATAACGGGACTGGAAACGGGAACGTCAAGGCTTCAAATCCCCAGCAACGAACTTACGCCGTTCCTGACTACCGGTTGGAGAAGCCTGCATTCTCCATACAGCAAAACTGTGAAGGGTCGACCATTTGCTACGAAATCACCGGCGATCTGGACGTACCCGTTCCTCCGATCCGCAGTTCGAAATATCTCGACAAGAAGCAGTGCATCGAGATTTACCGATGGATGCTGCTCAATCGAAAGATGGAGCAGGCGCTGGAAAATCTCTATAAACAGGGAAAAGTTGTAGGGGGCGTGTACTTCGGCCTCGGTCAGGAAGCTTGCTCATGTGCTTCGGCCTTTGCTTTACATAAAGACGACTGGCTTGCTCCGATGATTCGCAATCAGGGGTCGCTTCTGGTCCGCGGATTCGCGCCGCGCGACATGATGATGCAATATATGGCGAAGGCCGACTCACCCACCGGTGGCCGCGACGGCACTTCGCACTTCGGAGACATCCAGAAACGCAACATCGTTTCTCCCATATCGATGCTTGGCGACCTGGTTCCGGTGATGGCTGGCGTTGCGCTCGGGGCACGGCTTCAAGGCCGGAACGTCGCAGTGATGACTTATATCGGCGATGGCGGCCAGTCGACCGGAGTGACTTATGAAGGCATCAATTTCGCTGCCGTTCAGGATCTGGGATTGGTGCTGATTATCGAAAGCAATCTCTGGGCATATTCAACTCCCTCGGAAATCCAGTACCGGGTTGAGGACCTCGCCGAGCGCGCGATCGGATATGGAATTCCAGGTGTCATCGTGGATGGCACCGATGCGTGCCAGGTCTATGACGCAGCTCATGAGGCCTGCGACCGCGCCCGCAGCGGCAAGGGGCCTACCCTGATTGAAGCGAAGATGATGCGCATGAAAGGCCACGCCATCCATGACAGTGCGGATTACGTTCCCAAGAAGATGTTTGAATACTGGCGCAAGCGCGATCCGATTGCGCGTTTTGAAAACTATCTAATCAATACCAAGAAATGGCTGACGAAGGAAGAAAACGCCAAATTGATTTCTGATCTTGAGCGGTACCTCGAAGAAGAGCGAGAAGTTGCCGTCAACTCACCGATGCCCACGCCTGAATCGGCGGCTGGCGGCGTCTACTGCGAGCCCGGATGCCACGATATAAAACCCAAATACGCCATACCGAAAACAAGAGCCAAAAGGGCAGCAGCAGTGAAACAAACCGAAGCAGCCCTGCACTTTAAGTAACGGGCCCTTACTCCTCAGTGCCCGTTCGGGAAAGACAGCGTCAGCAGCGTTTTTTGCTCCATTTCGTGTGCTTTAGCTGATCCCGTCGCGGGGCTGGCGCTCGCCGAACGCTTCACAGACAACACCGGACGCTCACCTGAGATTCGACGTAACCGGGGCAACATGAACGAGAGAGCACCCATGTTCGCGGGCTCTTCCTGCACCCAAACAATCTCCGCCTTGCCGTGCCGGTCGAACTCGGCACTCAGTTCGGCTTCAGGGAAAGGATAAAGTTGCTCCACGAAAACCACTGCCGTCGTCTTATCGTTTCGCTTTTTTCGTTCCGCGCGCAGCTCGTGGCCAATCTTTCCAGTACAAAGCAAGATGCGTTTGGCTTCGCCGACTTCCTCATCGGGCAATACTGAGCGGAAGCGTTGGCCGGTGAAATCGGCGAGCTCCGATGACGCATCTGGGCTTCGCAGCATGCTCTTCGGTGTGAAGACTACCAGCGGCTTTCGCCATTTCCGGAGCGCCTGCCTGCGCAGCAAATGGAAATACTGAGCCGCAGTGGAAGGTTGGGCGATCTGGAAATTGTCTCTTGCGGCGAGTTGCAAGAATCGTTCGATGCGGGCACTCGAATGCTCGGGGCCCTGGCCTTCGTAGCCGTGCGGTAACAGCAGAACCACGCCTGAAAGCAAGCCCCACTTGTCTTCCCCGGCGCTGATGAATTGATCGATTACTGCCTGGGCCACGTTCACAAAGTCGCCGAACTGCGCCTCCCAAAGCACGAGCGTTTCGGGATAGTCGCGGCTGTATCCGTATTCAAAGCCCAACACTCCTGCCTCAGACAGCGTCGAGTTGTAAATCTCGCATCGTGCTTGATTGTTCGAGATGTGCTGCAGGGGCACGTATTCCTGTTCATTCTCAGTATCAAGAAGCACGGAGTGCCGCTGATTAAAAGTTCCGCGACGGCTGTCCTGACCGCTCAGGCGCACGGGCACTCCCGACTTCACCAGACTTGCGAAGGCCAGAGCTTCCGCCATGCCGTAATCAACCAGACGTTTGCCAGATCCCATTTCCGCGCGTTGTTCCAGCAGCTTTTTCACTTTGGGATGAATGTGAAAATCTGCTGGGTAGGTCGTGATCTTTGCCGTGATGCTCGCCAGTTCCTCTGCAGATAGAGCAGTCTCCACTTCATACGCCGGCTTGTAACGGTCCCCTTTATAAGCGTCCCAGTACTTCGGCAAATCGCGCAGGGTCGGCTTTTTGGTGATAGAGCCGGCGTTTTGCTGGGCGGTTTCAAACTCTGCTTTGACTTCCTGGACTCGCTGCGCAACATCTTCGGCGGCGATGCGCTCGGCGTATATCTTCCAGAGTGGAGGATGATCCTTAATCGCCTTGTAAAGCAATGGCTGCGTAATGGTTGGATCGTCCACTTCGCTGTGACCATGACGGCGGTAACCAATCAGGTCCACAACCACGTCGCTTCCAAAAGTGTACCTATATTCAAGCGCCATGCGACCGACTCGCACGACTGCGTCGACATCCTCCGCATTCACATGAAAGATTGGAATGTTTTGCCGCCGCGCGAGTTGCGCCGCAAAATGGGCAGAGTGCAGCTCGCCGGGCGTGGTTGTAAATCCAATCAGATTGTTAGCGATGACATGCACCGTGCCGCCAACGGTGAACCCGGGCAAGTCCGCGTAGTTGAGAGTCTCGGCGAAAATACCCTGTCCCGCGAACGCGCCATCGCCGTGGACCAAGAGCGGCAAAAATTTCTGAACTCCTCCGATCCCGGCGCGATCCTGTTTGGCTCGGGTGCGCCCCACCGTCACGGGATCCACCGCCTCAAGGTGGCTGGGATTAGAAACCAAATGAATGTGGATTTTCGATCCGCTGCGAGTAATGTATTCGCCGGTCGCCCCCATGTGGTATTTGACGTCGCCGCCTCCGAGCGTGCTGCGTGGATCGACATCTTCGAATCCAGCGAAGACCTCAGCGGGGTCGCGCCGGGCGACATGCGTGATGACATTCAAACGTCCGCGATGGCTCATTCCCATCACAAGTTCGACTGCGCCACGTTCGCCCGCGGCCTCGAGAATTTGGTCGACCAATGGAATTAGCGCGGTTACACCCTCAAGCGAAAAGCGCTTGCTGCCGAGATAGCGCTGCTGCAAGACTTGCTCGAAGAGATCGGCGCGAATGAGTTGATCCAACGCGTGAGTCTGATCAATGCCAGCTTGAGCTCCCTCCATCCGCTCTTGTATCCAGTTTCGACGCTCTGGGTCTGGGATGTGCACGAACTCAGCGCCAACGCTTCCGCAATACGCGCGGCGGGCCTCTTCCGCAAATTCATTGTCGATTCGCAATTCAGGATGAGTCTCAGATTGCAAAAACTCAAGCGGATCGAGGTCCGCTTCGAGGTATCCCCAACGTCGGAACAAATCGAACACACGTTCGCGGTCGTCGGCGGGAGAATCTACTAAGGCAGAACCGCCGGAACCAGAGGTTTTTCTAGAAATAGTCGCCATAAAAGTATGCTTATAGAATAAAGGATGCATGGCAAAAGCGCAGGATTCGAAGGTAACTTTCTATTAATTAGAACGCCTACCCAGCTAGGTCCTCGAATTCAAAGGAGTGAGACAAGGCGGGTTCTTTCAGAATGCGGTCGTAGTCATCGTCATTATATTCCCGGATCTCAACACCTTCTTGATCAATTGTGATGTAGGTAGAACTGGGTTGGGTCCAGCTGCCGCTGTTGAAGTATTCAATTCCGTTTTCTTGCACGTTCAGAGCTTCGTGGGTGTGGCCGCAAAATACGCGTTGTGCGTCTCTTGTTCTGGCGTGCGCCAAAGCTCCATCCCGCACTTTGCTGGAAAGACGTAGCCATTTTGTATCGAAGCGGTCGATGAACCTCACCAGGCGCTGTTCTCCGAACGAGAATTTCTGCAGAGCGAGATGAAAGGCGGTCAACAAGCCGCTCAGAAAGCGATTGCTAACCACGAACAGATCGAATTGGTGTCCATGAATGGCCAGGTGCTTGATGCCGCGGTACTCCCAGATATATTCCTGATACACCTCAATGCCAACCAGGTGAGACATTAGTTCCGCGAGGCCGTAATCGTGGTTTCCCTCGACCCAGACGACTTCGACTCCCCGTTTTGGATTGGATAATTTCCGTATATAGCTGAGAAATTGCCAATGCTCTTTTTTCAAGCGGCGGAAATTCAAATCGGAAAAAATGTCGCCCAACAGGATCAGGCGGTCGAAAGAAGTTGTTTTCAACATGTGAAGCACAGCTTCGGCACGGCTCATTTTCGAACCGAGATGGACGTCTGAAATTATGACCGTGTTGTAATGCGGGATTTTTCTTCTGGACGGCTCTGCAAGAATTGACGTTTGTTCTTTTCCGAACTGGTCAGAGGACGTCATGGTTTTTCGTCAAAGTTCACAATGCGGCCCACACCGCGCCCGAATCATTCCAGTCCATCGATTGTGCAAATGCCGCAGCCGCTATTGAGTGCGGGATGCTTCGTTCGAATACTTCGTCGAGTATCACTGGCACTTCGAACAGCGCCCGGTTGCGGTACTTGCGGGCATTGGTTTGAAATTCGCTAAATATGGAATCGTCCAGCAGTTGACACACGCCGGAAGCAATTTCCTCGAAGCTGTTCAACGCGATTCCCAATCGCTTCTCGGTGATCCATTGCGCGTTGTATCGTTCTTGCGGCAGCGTTCTCGCATTGCACTCCACGATAATCGGCAAATCGAACTGCAACGCCTCGCTAATGCAACCCGGCCCAGGTTTCCCGATGAAAAAATCCGCCAGGGACATGAAGTAATCAACGTTGGTGGTAAATCCTTCGACAACCATCGGCCTTCTGGTGCGCATGCTCTTTAATTCAGCCGCGAGCTTGTCATTGTGGCCGCACAACATAATGAGCTGGACATCGTTCTGGCTCTGATTCAATAGCTCCGCAATTTCCGTCATGGCCGGCGAACCATGGCCACCGAAGAGCACTATCCCTGTGCGGAGATCTGGATTGAGGCCCAGTTTAGTCCGCTCGGTGACGCGATCTATTTGAGGTCTCTGATAGAACTTGGCTTTCATGACCATGCCCGAAGTTTCAAAAATGTGGTCAGGAGAGTGGCCCATCGATAAAGCTTGCTGCTTCGCCCGCTCGCTGCCGCAGATAATATATTGGGACTGACGCTCGATCCAGAAGTGTGGCGGATAATCGGCGAAATCCGTCAGCATGGTGACAAAAGGAATTTGCGGCGCTGAGTCGTGTAGACTTTCCGCCAGCGCACGATTGAAATGAGGAATCACGGACAGCACGAGGTCGGTGGGATGCTCGTTCCAGTACTTCTGCAACGCCTTCACCGTGCGCGAGTGGTAGAGTCTAATGACTCCCTGCAAGAGGACGAGCAATTGCGGAGTCAGGCGGGTCCATCCTCTTCGCAAAATCAGGTTATAGACGTCCTGCAAGCGCACGCCAGTAGTGCTGCGAACGACGTCGAGAGAGTCGAGCAATTCCTGGATATTGAGGAGGCTAACGTTCCACGGATTCCCTTGCGCTTCGAGGGTGGTCTTCAGCGCATCTGCGGCATTACGATGTCCTCCACCCGCTTCGAAGAAGCCAATCGTGAGTTTGCGCATACGTCACCTCAAATGTCGATCATAGTCGTTCTCTTGCATTCCAGCGCGTTCAGCGATCGCATGGGGAGGGTTCTGAACGCGAAACCACGGAGGAGGACCGTTGCACCGTCGGTGATAATTAGGACCGATGGCATATATCATGACGATATGCACCATTCTTAAAGCAGTGATGAAAAGTACGTTAATTTTCGATGAATCCCATTAAGATGAACCAGATCAGTCACCTACATGGAGTGGGGTACAGGCTATGTCATGTTTTATGCGCATATTTTGCTCTCTGATTGTGTGGACAACGATATTTTCTATGCAGGCTTTCTCCCAACAGCCCGGCTCTCAATCGTCAAATCCATCGAACGTGAATCCCGCAGCGTCCGAAAAATTTGCTCAGCTCAGCGAACAATTCATGAAGGATTCGCTGGCATTGTCTCCGACGAATGCTTCCCAGGCTGGATACCACAAGCATCTTGATTCAAAGACCGGAAAGACTATCGAGCTCGACGCCCTACTCGACGACCTGAGCTTGAAAGCGATGGGCGAACAGCGGGAGTTTTATCAGCAGTGGCGGAACCGTTTTCATCGCGAAACTCCCGCCGCGGCCTTGAATCCAGAGGATGCAGCAGATTGGCAGCTGATCGATGATCAGATTGGTCTCAACCTTCTTGAATTCGACAAGATTCAAAACTACCGGCACAATCCCACCGTTGCTGTGGAATTGGTCGGCAACGCGCTTTTTCTCCCGCTGACTCAGGACTACGCGCCACTCGATGTCCGGCTTGGCCACGTACTATCCAGAATTCAACAGATCCCGCGTCTGCTCGATCAGATTAAGCAATATCTCAGCGACGTCGACCCGGTTTTTACGAAGACGGCGATAGAAGAAAATGAGGGAAATGTCGACCTGATCGAGAACACTGTCGCGCAACAGATTCCGCCGAACTCGAAGCTGAAAGCAGAATTCGAGCAGGTCGCGCCCCCGGCGATTACCGCTTTGAAGCAGTTTTCGGAATGGTTGACGGCCAACTTTTCTCAGCAGCCTGCTTCCCGAAGTTGGCGCCTGGGGAAAGAAGTTTACGATCAGAAATTTCGGCTAGTGATGGAAACCTCTGTCACCCCGGAGCAGGTGTTGGCGGACGCCGAACAAGGCCTGCAATCCGTGCGAGCCGAGATGTTGCAGTTGGCTCTTCCAATGCACAAGCAGATGTATCCGGATCAGAGCGACCATTCGGATCTCTCGCCGCACGACCGGCAAAATTTAATCATCAGCGAAGTGCTGCAAAAAATTTCTGACGATCACCCGAAGCGAGATCGGCTGCAGTCCGCTATCGAAGCCGATTTGGAAAGCATCAAGCAATTCATCCGCGACAAGAAGATCGTTTCTCTCGGTTCGCGGGAGAATCTAAAAGTTATTCCGACTCCAATGTTTATGCGCGGTATTTACTCCGTGGCCGGCTTCCACAGCGCCCCGCCACTTGAGCCACAGGCGGAGGCCGAGTACTGGGTGACTCCGATTGATGCCAAAATGGCAGATGACAAGGCGGAATCGAAACTACGCGAGTACAACAATTACACGCTCAGGTGGCTCACTATCCATGAGGCGCTTCCGGGTCACTACGTTCAGTTTGAGCACTTGAATAACATTCAACCAGAAAGGCGCAGGCTTCTGCGTTCGCTATATGCAAACGGAGCTTATGTTGAGGGATGGGCGGAGTACATTGCCCAGGTCATGATGGACGAAGGGTATATGGGAAATGATCCGCGCTTCCGCATGGTAATGCGCAAGATCCGTCTTCGTTTGCTGGCCAACACAATTCTAGATGTCAAAATGCAGACCATGGGGATGACCGATGAGCAGGCGATGGACCTCATGACCAAAGAAGCCTTCCAGACCCAAGCGGAGGCGGAAGGCAAACTTCGCCGGGCGAAACTCAGCTCGACCCAATTACCCACCTACTACGTAGGCATTCGAGAGTGGTTCGCGTTGCGCAAGAAATATCAGGACGCCGCAGGAAAGAATTTCGACATGCGGAAGTTTCACGATCGCGTGCTCGATGAAGGTCCTCTCCCGGTCCCGATTGTTGAGCAACTGGTCATGCCTGCGGCGGGGATGAATCCGTAGAGATTGGGGTGATGGACAGGCCCTCTGGGACTGTTGGTTCACGGCACCCGAGCCGTCAGAGCATTTTGTACGGCCAATAACTCTTTCAACACACCGCGCAGTTTCGTCGAATCCAGCGCGTTGGCTCCGTCTGATTTGGCTTCTTTCGGATTGTCATGGACTTCCATAAATACTCCGTCCACTCCCGCCGCCACCGCCGCGCGTGCCAGCACTGGAATGAATTCTGGCTGTCCTCCGCTTGCGGCAGGCTTGTCACCGTTACTCTCCACTGCCGACGGCAATTGAACCGAATGCGTCGCATCGAAAACGACCGGCGCGAATTTTCGCATGATGGCCAACGATCGCATATCGACCACGAGATTGTTGTAGCCAAAGCTTGATCCGCGCTCGGTGAGAAAAACTTTGTCGTTGCCCGCCGTCCGGCATTTTTCGACCGCTTGTTTCATATCCCACGGGGAGACGAATTGTCCTTTTTTGATGTTCACAACTCGCTCGCTCATCGCGGCAGCTACCACCAAATCCGTTTGCCTGCAAAGAAAGGCGGGGATTTGTATGACGTCGGCGACTTCCGCGACCTTTGCTACATCCGCCGCTTGGTGAACGTCGGTGAGCACAGGAACTCCAACCTGCTCTTTCACCGTTTTCAGAGTCCGAAGCCCTTCTACTAATCCAGGCCCACGAAAACTTCGAATCGACGTGCGATTTGCCTTGTCATAAGACGCTTTGAAGATGAAGGGAATTGCGAGGGCACGCGTCACGCCCTTAATAATCTCGGCCATGCGAATTGCGTGGTCTTCACTCTCGATGACGCAAGGACCCGCAATCAGGAAGAAATTTCCAGAGCCAATCGTGACGTCACCGGCTTTAAAGGACATGGCTCACTCGTTTAACCACGAAGGACACCCAGGTTCACAAAGGAATTTCTCTGTGCAGCTGGGTCCTCAAAGATTTTCTACCGACCTGCTACTTTCAGCGGCCGATGAAACAACTCCGCATCCAGCGCATCTTTATCCGCGCGCCGCTTCAGTCCGTGCTCGTATGCCGCACCAACGAAGGCTTTGAATAGCGGATGTGGCTCCAGCGGCTTCGACTTAAACTCGGGATGAAACTGACATCCGATGAAGTGAGGATGGTCTGGCAGTTCAACCATCTCAACGTAAGTCCCGTCTGGAGTTGAACCCGAAATCCGCAATCCTCCCGCCGTGAGAGTCTCTTCATATTCGCGATTGAACTCATAACGATGCCGATGGCGTTCGCTGATCTCGTCCTGCCCGTATATTTGGTGCGCCAGAGTTCCAGGCTCAATTTTGCAGGGCCAAGCTCCCAGCCGCATTGTTCCTCCGAGTTCCTCCACTCCACGCAACTCGCGCAACTTGTAAATGACACGATGTGGAGTAGCGGGATCAAACTCGCTCGAGTTTGCCTCGGCCAATCCGCAAACATTGCGGGCGAACTCAATGCATGCCGTTTGCATTCCCAGACAAATTCCGAAATATGGGACCTTCTTTTCGCGCGCATATCGGATCGCGTGCAGCATGCCCTCGATCCCACGCTTTCCGAATCCTCCCGGTACAAGCAGGCCATCGTAATCTTGCAGTTGCTCCTCGCACGCCCGATCTCCCGCTTCCAAACCCTCAGCTTCAATCCAGTTCACCTGCAATTTCAAATTGTGAGCTAGCGCACCGTGAACCAGCGCCTCCTTTAGCGACTTGTAAGAATCTTCATATTCGACATACTTGCCGATGATCCCGATTGTGACCTCGGCCTTCGGGTTATACACCCGGTGAACAATCTCTTCCCAATTCCTCAGATCGTGATCTTTAGGCTCCAGGTGCAGATAGCGCAATACAAGCGTGTCGACTCCTTCGTGGGAGAAAACCAGCGGCACTTCGTAAATGGAAGCCACATCTTTCGCCGTGATAACGGCCTCTTCCTCGACGTTGCAGAAGAGCGCAATCTTCGACTTGATGTCTTTGGAAAGAAACCGGTCGGTACGGCACAGCAAAATATCGGGCTGAATTCCGATACTCAACAACTCTTTTACCGAATGCTGAGTCGGCTTCGTCTTTAGCTCTTGCGCTGCCGCAATGAACGGAACCAGCGTGACGTGCATGAACAACGTATTCTTGCGTCCTAGTTCCTGACGCATCTGACGAATTGCTTCAATGAACGGCAGCGATTCGATATCGCCAACCGTGCCGCCGATCTCAACGATCGCGACGTCGACGTCCTGCGCGACCTTCTTCATCGCCGCTTTGATTTCGTTAGTGACGTGCGGAATCACCTGCACAGTTTTGCCGAGATAATCGCCTCGGCGCTCTTTGGCGATAATTTGCTCGTAAATTCGGCCTGTTGTCCAATTGTTGTCGCGGGAAAGCTTGGCGTGAGTGAAGCGCTCGTAGTGTCCTAGGTCGAGGTCTGTTTCCGCGCCATCGTCGGTTACGAAGACCTCGCCATGCTGGAATGGGGACATAGTGCCTGGGTCGACGTTGAGGTAGGGATCGAACTTCATCAGGTTGACTTTCAGGCCGCGGCTCTCCAGAAGACACCCGATCGATGCCGCCGCCAATCCCTTACCCAGGGAAGAAACAACTCCGCCCGTCACAAAGATGTACTTTGCCGACATCGCTTCCTCGCTTTAAATTGTATTTGGAATTTTGTGCAGGCTGGTTGCACGATCAATTATGCCAGAAAACGGCTCCACTAACTAGGTTGTTTTACTGGAAGTGGCCTGCCCTTCCGATTTATCTAACCACGGGAGACCGCGAAAACTTCGAATAAACGGTCAGTCGCTGGTAGAGCGACGACCACGATTGATCGAGCCTGACTCAACGGCATCCAATCCCTTTAAGGAGTGTCACTTGTAAGCAGTATGTCATTACAATACAATAGTGTCATATATTGGAATAGTGTCACCAAATGAGAGGTATGCATGGCAGAAGAAACCCGAACGCGCGTCAATGAAAACGGACGTGTTGTCATTCCTGTCTCCTTTCGCAAGGCACTGGGTATCAACGTCGGCGATGAAGTCGTGTTGCGGATCGAAAATAATGAACTGCGGATCTTGACTCTCAAACAGCGCATCGAGCGAGCTCAACGCCTTGTCCGGCAGCATGTAAAACCGGGTACCTCGCTAGTGGACGAACTGATCGCAGAACGGCGTGAGGCCGCGAAGCGTGAGTAGGATCGTGTTGGATGCTTCGGCAGTGCTGGCCATTCTCAATGGCGAGGCCGGAGCGGACAAGTTGCCCCCTCGACTCTTAAGTGATGCGACGGCCAGCACGGTGAATCTGGCCGAGGTACAAAGCAAGCTGGTCGGTCGCGGACTCGACCCTGACGACGCCTGGGAAGCGACTGTCAGCCCGGTCCGTGAATCCGAGCCCTTTACTGAGGAGCAAGCGAGAATCGCTGGCGGTCTGGTAACCGAAACCCGTCCGCTCGGGCTGTCTCTGGGAGACAGGGCTTGCCTGGCATTAGGAATCGCGCTTGGAGCCGCTGTTTACACGGCGGATCAATCGTGGAAGGGCCTCCGTCTCGGCATTCGCATACATGTGATTCGCTAGCCCCTTCTTTCTGCCGCCGGTCCGCATCATAATATTCAGGACTATGCGGGTAGGCATTAGAATTCGCGCCCGGCTTCTTGTGGTAATGGCCGCCTTAATCCTGTCCGTCCCGGTCCGCGCACAGCAACTTGCGAAACGGCTCATTCTAAAAGACGGCTCGTACCAGCTCGTCACTAAATTCGAGGTCAAGGGAGACCGAGTTCATTATTTCAGTGCTGAACGGAACGACTGGGAAGACGTTCCCAGCTCGCTGGTCGATTGGGACGCCACGACAAAGTTCGAGAAAGACCGTGCGGCTGGAGCGCCCGTGCCGGAAGCTGTAGAGTTGGACAAAGAAATAGCGGCGGAAAGGCAGGCCGAGGAAGCCAAATCTCCGCAGGTGGTGCCGGGACTGCGTCTGCCCGACGACGGAGACGTGTTTGTGCTGGACATTTTCCATACCGAGCCTGAGCTGGTTGAATTGCAGCAGAACAATGCAGCGCTCAACGAGGACACGAAACACAATGTCTTGCGAGCGGCCATAAATCCGCTTGCCGGTAGCAAGCAGGATCTTGAGCTTCAGGGTCTGCATTCGAAGATCCAGGCTCACGTTGCGCTGCCTTCGATCTATGTAAAGTTTGAGGAAGCGAACGATCAGGAGTCACATCAGAGAGGTGACTCATCCGGCCCTCCGAAAAAGGGGGATGAAGAAACTCCCGATCGCTTTCACATCGTTCGCCTGGTGGCGAAACAAGACCACCGCATCATTGGAACCGTTAAAGTGGCTATCAGCGGAAAAGTTAGCCAGCAGCAGGATTTTATTCCCGTCAAAATTCAACAGTTAACCGGTGGCTGGGCAAAGATAACTCCGTCAAGTGACTTGACCTCGGGCGAGTACGCCCTGGTGGAGCTACTGTGCAAGGATGGTATGAACGCGGGGGTGTGGGATTTTGGAATCAATCCTGCTGCGCCAGCGAACGCGACAGTGTTGAAACCGGAAGTCAAAGCAAATTCAAATCAACCAATCGAACTTCAGCAGCGAAAACCGAATTGATCGCGTAGTGACAGCCGCCCCGGCTGTCCGTAGCGAAAGTCAGCAGCGTATAATCCAGAATTATCCGAACTCAAAGACAGGCGGTCTGACTGATGGTTTCTATCGCGGGTACACCCAATAACGGACATGTGAATGACGCGACTGCGGTGCCCCAGCCGCGTTCCGAATGGATTGCTGCTCGCAGATCAATCCCCAATGACGGCAATTTTTCGCAAATGCATTTTGCCCGCAAAGGCGTGATTACCGAAGAGATGAATTACGTAGCTCATCGCGAGAGACTTTCGCGCGAGCTCGTTCGCAATGAAGTGGCGCGGGGACGGATGATTATTCCAGCAAATATCAATCATCCTGAACTGGAGCCCATGGCGATCGGGATCGCCTCGCTGTGCAAGATTAATTCCAACATCGGTAATTCGGCTGTCACCTCGAACATTGAGGAAGAGCTGAAAAAGCTGCACACGTCCGTCCATTACGGCGCCGACACGGTAATGGATCTTTCTACGGGCGGCAATATCCACGAGATTCGCGAAGCGATCATCCGTCACTCTCCCGTGCCGATTGGAACGGTGCCGATTTACGAAGCAATTTCTCGGGTGAAGCGAGTCGAAGACTTGAATGCGAAAGTCATGCTCGAAGTAATCGAGGAGCAAGCGGAGCAGGGCGTGGATTACATGACCATCCACGCGGGCGTGCTCATTCAGTATTTGCCGATGGTTTCGAAGCGCATTACTGGCATCGTCAGCCGCGGCGGAGCAATTCTCGCGCAATGGATGGCTCATCACCACAAGCAGAATTTTCTATACGAGTGCTTCGACGACATCTGCAAGATTTTTGCCAAGCATGACGTGAGCTTTTCGTTGGGAGATGGCTTGCGTCCGGGCTGCATCGCCGACGCCAGCGATGAAGCGCAATTCGCTGAACTTAAAACGCTCGGCGAATTGACCAAGAGAGCTTGGGAGTATGACGTCCAGGTAATGATTGAAGGTCCGGGGCATGTGCCTCTCGATAAAATCAAAGAACAAGTCGATAAAGAAAAGGAACTCTGCTACGAGGCTCCCTTCTATACACTTGGGCCGCTCGTAACCGACATTGCGCCCGGATACGATCACATCACATCCGCAATCGGTGCGGCCATGATCGGATGGCATGGGGCTGCGATGCTCTGCTACGTGACTCCGAAAGAACATCTCGGACTTCCTAACGAAAAAGACGTCAAAGACGGAATCATTGCGTACAAGATTGCGGCACACGCCGCGGACATCGCCCGCCGTCGACCGGGAGCTCAAGACCGCGACGACGCGCTCAGTTATGCCCGCTACACCTTCGACTGGGAAAAGCAATTCGCCCTGTCGCTGGACCCTGAGACTGCCCGATCAATGCATGACGAAACTCTGCCCGACGATTTCTACAAAGAAGCCAAATTCTGCTCAATGTGCGGCCCAAAATTCTGCTCCATGAATTATTCAAGCAAAGTGGACGAGTACAACAAGCAGGTCCATGGCCTGGAGAAGAAAGACTACTCGGAATTGGTGGAGAAACTAGTCTCGCTGAAGTAGCTTGCGTGGTGCGGACGCCTCAGTTTTTGGGTGGCGCAGCGGTTCACCGCCCCGATCTGGCACAATCACGGGTGTGCGCTGTGCGCAGCCGATATTTGAATTACTGTTCAAGATCGCTCACCTCGGGAGCGCGCTTCACGGCAGCGACTTGCCACATTCGAGGCATGACGATTTGGACCTCGAAGTGATCAGTCCGCAGAAGGGACACATTCGTTGTGATCCGAAGCCAGCAATCTCTGGCCTCAGCTTCGTGGCGCGCAGAGACGCATTCAATTTCTTCAGCCACTGAGTAAAGCGTCGCAGAACATTCATCGCACGACTCACGCTTAATGCCGGTTCCCTCAAGATGGCATATTTCTCGTGCCCGTACTGTGCAACATTGCTCATGTCGAGCGGAAGACAAGAAGTATTGTAATCTCGGGGCGGGACAAGGATTACGGCGTTCAGATGGTCGGGTTCGACTTTCAGTCGGCCCTACACTTTTCGGTTCATTTCGAAGAGCCGTAATCGTAGCTGTATCCGACTGGCTCGTTCCCGGATACGTAGCGCGTGTTGTAGTTCAGCAGATAGTCGACGTGAGATTCGTCCGCGGGGAATGACTTGCCTGGATATGGATACTGCTCCATGCGGCGGAAGGGCAACGGCTCGACTGTGCTTCCCTCGGCAGCGTAGAAGTCCATGTCCTTCTCGTACCCGTTCGCCTCGAAGAAGTAGTCGCGAGTCCATCCTTTTGGAAGGGCGGGCAGCGATTGAGGATCGAACTCCAGCGCTACCTCTTCGCCTGATCCGAAAACTACGAGGCGATCGTCGAAGCCGGATAGCAACTCACGCACATCTCCGTAGCGCGTATATGTTCCGGCCTGCCGCGCGTATGGCCCGGTGCGGCTTACCTGCTCGTACACGTATTTCACGTTGCCGGGCGGTTGAGCTTCGATCTGGCGCGGATAACCGTGGAAATCCAGGTTAGCGCTTTCCAAGGGAATTTCGGTCAAATGTGAAGTCGACTTCTGTTCGGTGCTGTCGATGAGAATGCTGTCCCAGTAAATCTGAAGGTTGGTCGAGATGCGAATGCGGCGTGTTCCGTCGGGCAGCACGCGGCTGAGATCGGCGGTAATTGTTCGCGGAAGCCCTGCGGGGAAGCCGATGTCGTCCGAGATGCGCTTCCATTTTCCGTTTGCATCTTGAGCTTCTAGATAAGGAGCGATCGCCTGAATGCCGGCCTGGTCGGCAGCGTACATTCCGGTGGCAGTGAAGTATTCGATTTCGCCGTGCATCAGCAATTGCAGCGGGCCGCCTTGGTAAGGCTGTCCCAGATCGAGCTCGAGGCTATGCAGCTTGGTGAAACCTTTGAACGGCAGTAAATCAAAGTCGCCGAAATAGCGATGGGCAAGCAGGTCGGGAAGAACGTCGTGGCCGTGTTCGTCCCATGCGCCCGCGGGAGGGCGTGCGTCGCGGCTGGCAATTACTTTGAACTCGGGATAAGGCGGATTGCTCGCGAAATACTCATTGGGATAAACCTCGACGTCGCTGGGATGATCGACTGCTAGCAATCGGACCTGATCGAGGTAGACGACCTCTTCCATGGGCTCCATCAGGCGGAAACTCAGTTTGCCGCTTCTCTCTCGTAAAGCATTGCGATCGACTTTCACATATTCGGTTGGGCGAGGAATATTGCGTTGTCCCGGCCCAACCCAGTGCCCGACGACGCCGGCGCCGAGTACGTCAGCGATCAGCTCATAGTGGGTGCCGTCCCAGACAAACAGCGTTGGACAGGAGCTGCCGCGGCGGTCGATTTCTGTGTAAGCCTGCTGGTGATTTGCCGCTACTTCGATTTCATCTTGCAAGACTCCTGTTGGCCAAAGCATACGAACGACGTCGGCTTGTTTCGATTGGCCGAGACCAACGGTGATTTGCGTGGAGTTTTGTCCCAGATATCCGGACGATCCGGCAATTTCGAATTTTTGGCGATTGCCTCCAGCAAACACTTCTACTTTGGTGCCGATGGCGCTCTTGTTGTCGTTCAAGCCGGTGAGTGTGAGCCGCAGCCAGTTATTTTTGTTGCCACCTTCGTTTCGCAGCAGCACCGCAGGGCCGTGATTCTGCGTGATGAGCAGGTCGGTCGCGCCGTCACCGTCATAGTCTCCGGTGATAATTGCACGGGGATTCTTTAGTTCGATTTTGTCCAGTCCAACGTCGGCGGTGACGTCTTTGAAGCCGTCAGGGCCGAGATTGCGGAAAAGCTTTACTTCGCCCTTTCCTTCTTTAGTTTCGCCGACGGCAACAAGGTCAACCCAGCCGTCGTTGTCGTAGTCGAAGGCGGCCACGCCGTAGGCTTTGGCCCATCCAGTGCCAGGAAGCTGAACCTGATCGAAACTCTTTCCGCGATTGTTATGCCAGAGTGTGACGGTAGGCTCAGTAAGCCGAGTTAAAGCGATATCCATCCATCCGTCATGATTAAAGTCGAGGACTGCGATGCCAACCGTGGGAATCGAAACCTTCAGCGGATCAACTAGCTTGTTATCGGTAGTGGGTGAAAAAGGATGGAGAACCTGAAATTTCCCTTCACGAGGGTTTCGGAAAATAGTTCCGCCCGTCCAGTCTGCTACAACGAGATCGACAGCGCGGTCGTTGTTGTAGTCTGTGCCGATCGCGTTTTCCGCTGAGGAACGGATCGAGAGTCCGGTGTCGCCGGTAACATTGGTAAACGTGCCATTTCCGTTGTTTTGCCACATTGCACCGGCGCCGCCGCTCATAAGGCCTTCTGTCATCACGATTCCGTTGGAGGCGTACAGGTCGATGTCTCCATCATGGTCATAGTCAATGAACGTCAGGCCGGTTGCACCTACGTTGTTCGCAATTCTTGCCGCTGCGGCTACATCCTTGAAGGTGCCGTTCTTTTCGTTATGGAGAAGCATAATTCCGTTGTAGGAACTAACAGCTAAATCGACGAATCCATCATTGTCATAGTCGCCCACTGTACAGCTCGTCGCACGTGTGTTCGGGTCGAGCCCAGCTTGCTTGGTTACATCTTCAAACCTGCCATTGCCCAGATTGTGATAGAGCGACATCCCGCCTTGCGCGCCGTTATTGGCGAGGAAAATATCGATCTTTCCGTCATTGTCGTAGTCGAGGAAACAGGCGCCAGAACCCGGCCAAAAGTCGGGCTTGGTTGTGTCGGCGGGCTGAGGTCGCGATACGATCCCTGCTTCCTTCGCAACGTCCACGAACTTTACTGGAATCGCGGGCGGAACTTTTTCTACCGACGCTGGCGATTCTTCCACCAGTGAATATTTTCCCTGCTCTCCGTACGCGAGGCTGATGGGGGTGCCAAGTTTCTTCTGAGTAATGAATTGAAAGCGGGCGAGATGCTCTCGGGCATGCTCGGTGTCGCCGGATTGCTGGTAGGCTCGAGACAATCCAAATTGAGCCGAAGCATGCAGCGGACTCAGTTTCAGCGCGTGATCGAACGCGTCGATGGCCTGCGGGAACTGCCTTAGTTGCGAATACACAGCGCCCAGGAAATACCACGTGTCGGCGTCATCGGGATCGATTTCGATCACATGGTGGAAGGCGTCCACTGCCGCTTGGGGATCACTGCTGTTTTTGCTTAGCAGTGCCAGGCTGTACCAGGCGTATGGATCTTTGGGGTTGCGTTTAACCGCTTCGTCGAGGAGCGTCTTGGCAGGGTCCACGCGGCCCAGATTCAGCAGCGCGATGCCCTGATTCACGCGGGCAATGTCCATGGTCGGGTCGAGTTTCGAAGCCTGTTCGAAATTCTTCAAAGCCTTTTCGAACAGCTGCTGATTCATGTAGGCCGCGCCGAGGTTGTTGAGACGGGCGGCTTCGATGGGGCCGGTATTCCTCGTTGAGTCGTCAGGGAACGCCGCAAAGAGACCGAAGGCGGCCAGTAAGATGGCGGCAGGAAGAAGCAGAACTCGTTGAGTCATTTGTAAGGAATTTAATCACAACGGGCGTGAAGTTTCACGAGGAACGGATGCTCATGGACGTAAAACCTCAGCCATGGTGGAAGCGAAGGTTGGCCTGCCCCTGGCTCCTATTCAGGACAAAGGCCATTCCCTTGAGAATTTGAAAGCTGAATGAAATCATTCGCACCAATGAAACCAAGGATGACACGGACGATAAGGGGGAATCGTTGTCGTGTAGGGTCATGCACGATGATTGGAGTGGAAAGTTGAAACCGCATGCAACGAGTCTCAAGCAGGCAACCCCCAGCGGCCAGCACGTTCCTTACCCACTCGCTGTCTCGGCCATAGGTCAGCGCAATCAGGAATCCGTCTGGGCGTCGAAAAACATTCACCGGCGTTCGGTAGACCTTGCCTGATTTTCTACCTACGTTTGTGACAATGGCGAAGCCAGGCAAGCGATTCGCGAGTCTTCTTGCAATTCGGTTCGAAATCGCTCTATGGAAGGCTGCTACCTGTCTTTTTCGAAACCGGACCAAACCGATCGCAGCCATGAAGATTGCGAGAAGTGAGAAAATCGAAGCGGCAATTAGGACGGCGGAGCGGCTTATTGTCAAGAATATCTCTCCGCTATCAATTCTGATCAGCCCTTGGCCCTCAGCCACGCGTGCCAGACGAATAGCCCAACGTAGCTCGTCGCAAGAAAAGAAAACAGCAGAGTTAGGAGAGCGTGCCCCACGAGAAAGGCCGTTCCCTTGGGCCAGTCGGCGTGCGAAAAGTAAATCGCATCCACTAGGATCCGCGCACTCCAGTAAATGCCGATAAAGCAGGCGATTCCCAACGCCGCCCGGTCGCCTCGTAGAAGTTCGGTGTGCAGCGTCAACGTGAGTGTGCCGAAGGCGATGATCGTCAGCACGGTGAATCCACTCTGCACCCAAAGCAGCTTCCTGTTGAATGGTAACAGTTGCTGTAAGTCGCGTTTCCAGCCGAGTCGATATGGCACTTGGAAACTGGCGAAAAGAATCACAAAATGCGCCGCGCCTACGAGCCATAGGTCGATGTCAAACAACCGTTGTGTTAGTGAATTAGTCATATCGCGTGAATTGCTCGCATAAACGGAAGTATTACACGCGACACAAACCACGGGTGAAAGAGACCAAAGACTGGCACCGTAAGGAACACCATCACGAAACACCACCCGCGTAACCCTTGCCCCAGCCCGTGTCTCTTTCCGAACCGCGAACGCTCGATTGTCACCCCCGTGCCTTGAAGTAAGAAGTACAGCGTGGGTAGACCATAGCCACCGCGAGCGGGCAGCGAGATCACGAAATCGTGTATCAGTCCAGAGACCAAGAAGACTAGGAACCCTGCAGTAGTCGGCCCGAGCCGCGGATATAAGCGGCGGAAGACCAACTCGTGGGCAAGTTGCCGGAAACCGAGATTCCATCGCTTACCCCAGAACTCTACAAGGGATCTAGAGCGTAGGGGCGCAGACATGATCGGTTCAGCCTTGATGCCAAGGCTTTGCCAGAAAAGAGCGATTAGCTGAAAAGTACCGAAGTGAAGGAGCAGGATCAGACCCAACATCCCTACCCACCCGCGTAGTAGCGATTGCCCGGGCGGGATCGATCGCGCCAGAACCCAGAGCAGGATTGCGCCGAGAATTGTTTCGAACGTCCCCCAGAGCCACGCCGTGAGCGACTGCGGCGGTGCGGGCTGTCTCGCATCCAAGAAAGCATCTGCATCCATTCCCGGCCACGCCAGAAGATAGGCTGCCGAGCGCCACACCGGATGCGTAATTCGCGATCGCGCATTCCACCAAGTCAGCCACTTAAGACTGATATAGATCGCGAACGAAAGCATCCACATGAATGCCCAAGGTGGCAACAGATTGCGGCAAGCCGTTACGGTGAAGGGCAAGATTGAAATCGGAAGCCAACCGCGCACTCTGTCGGTTTGAGGGTTGTTTAGTCGCATTGACATGGATCCAGTGCCAGATACGTTCTCACTAGTCGACTTCTAAATCCCGCTGACTCACATCAAGTCCGCTATCCACCTCGACCTTGCTATTGCTCTTAGCCTCCTGCATAATAATGGTTTGCCTTATACCTGCCGAACGATTTAGAAAGGACTTACGCTCTGTGTTAATGATTCGTCTGGCGCGCATTGGCGCGCGCAAGCAACCCTATTATCGTGTTGTAGTTATCGAGAAAGAACGGGCTCGCAATGGGCGTCCGGTCGAAGTCGTGGGGACTTACAATCCGCGGACAAGTCCTGCCAGCGTTGAACTCAAGCGCGAGCGCATCGATTACTGGATATCCAAAGGCGCGCAGATGTCGTCTCGCGTGTCGAAGATCGCGTCCCCGGCAGCTCCGGCCGCCGCTAGCCCCGTCGCCTGATTTTTCATCTCTCCATCGAAAACAGGAAATTCGCTTATGACTGAAGCTGGTGGAAGTGGTCAGGCCGTGGATGTGCAGCGATTGATCGAGTACGTCGCCAAGTCCCTGGTCGATGACCCGGAGAAGGTCTCCGTCACGGTTGTTGAAGAGCCGGGAGAAACGGTGATCGAGCTGGAAGTGGGGCCGCGTGACGTCGGCAAAGTGATTGGCAAGCAGGGCCGCACGGTTCGCGCTATGCGCAGTTTGCTGTCCGCCGCTGGGGTGCGATCTCGCAAGCGTTTCGAGTTGGATATCATCGAACCGGAAACGGCCGAAGAAGAGAACCGCGAGCCGTCACAGTAGGAGATTCGGATCGAAGGCGAATACATAACCGTCGCCCGTATCCTGAAGACGCAAGGGCGGCATGGCGAGGTCGCCGCTGAGTTGCATAGTGACGTTCCCGATCGATTCAGTCAAGGGATGCACCTTTCATCCCTAAGCCGAAGTGAAAGCAGGCGTGAACTTCTACTGGAAGAGTTTTGGCCGCATAAGGGATTGCTGGTCCTGAAATTCGCCGGAGTGAATTCTATTTCTGAAGCGGAGACGCTGATCGGATCTGAGTTACAGGTTCCGCGAGAGCAACGTGCGCAACTGGATCAGGGATGGAGTTACGTCAGCGATCTGGTCGAGAGTGCAGTCTTCAACGCGGATCATGAGATTGGGACAGTTGAGGATGTGCAGTTCGGCGCTGGGGAAGCGCCGTTACTGGTGGTGAAGCAAGGGGCGAAGCGATACGAGATTCCGTTTGCCCAGGCCTATTTAACGAGTGTGGATCTGAAGCGGAAGCGCATTGACATGATTTTGCCGGAAGGAATCCTCGAAGTGAATGCGCCGATGACGGCTGAGGAGAAACAGCAGCAGCGTGAAACGGAACGCGGCGCAAGAAAGAAATGATGGTCCGCGATGAAGATCGATATCATTACGATCTTTCCGGATTTCTTTCGTGGGCCGCTGGATTTCGGTATTGTTCGCAGATCACGTGAAGCTGGCCTGGTTGAGATTGAAGTCCACGACTTGCGGGCATTCGCGCACGACCGGCACAAGACCGTGGATGACCGTCCATTTGGCGGGGGCGAGGGCATGTTGCTCAAGCCGGAACCGATCTTTGAATGCGTTGAAAAGCTGGGCGTGAGCAACCGCGAGAGCCGTTCAAGTGCGGGAGCGAAGGAAACAGTAATGCTGCTTTCGGCACAGGGAAAGCGTTTCACTCAGGAGACCGCGCAACAGCTTTCGAGCATGCATCACATGGTGCTGATTTGCGGCCGGTATGAAGGAGTGGATGAACGAGTTGGAACTCATCTGGCAGATCGCGAAATTTCGATTGGCGATTACGTTCTTAGCGGCGGTGAATTGGGAGCGGCTGTGATTGTAGATGCGGTTTCGCGGCTAATCCCGGGGGCGTTGGGAAATGAGGCATCGTCGCGGCAAGAGTCATTCAGCTCGCGACCGCACTCGCACGACGGTGACACGCCGAATTCGACCTGTGCTTCCGGCGGATTGCTGGATTATCCTCATTACACTCGTCCGGCGAACTTTCGCGGGTGGGAGATTCCCGAAGTACTGGCTTCGGGAAATCACGAAGAAATACGGCGCTGGCGGCGGCGGACCGCAATTGAGAAGACATTGCGCAATCGTCCAGATCTAATCGACGAGTCGGTTTTGGACGATGAAGATAGGGAATTGCTGGAGCAGGTCAGAGGGTCAATTCAGTAGACCCAGAAATTTACATTCGAGAGATTTTGGGAGAGAGGCACCTTATGACAAGTTTAATCATTGAAAAGCTTCTGGCCAAAGCCAAACGCACGGACATTCCGGATTTTGTTCCCGGAGACACCATTCGCGTCCACGTCCGAATCAAAGAAGGCGACAAGGAACGCTTGCAGGCCTTCGAAGGAGTGGTAATTTCCCGCAGCCGTGGTCCGCAGGCGAGTTTCACTGTCCGCAAGATGAGCTTTGGCCAGGGCGTCGAGCGCATTTTCCCGCAGAATTCCAGGGTGATTGATAAAGTGGAACTGGTGCGTTCGTCCAAGGTGCGCCGGGCCAAGCTGTATTATCTGCGTGGGTTACGCGGCAAGGCTGCCCGCCTCAAGGATGTCGACCGCGAGCATCTCGCGGCAGCGCCTAAGGCATAGTCTCTCGAAATATAAGCTGCCGGGTGCTGGCACCGCCGACATGGCGGCTGTGTTCGCGGCCACTCCTACATTCGCTCCGTCCAAACCCGCAAGGCTGGAGTGATTTCCATGTATTTGAGTTCCCTGATTGAGGACCGGCAGATATTTTTCTGTCGACCCGCCATCCACATGGTGCTGGTTCACGTCTATTACCTCGGGATCGCTGATCAGCTATCGTGAATTAGTTTCTCTTTGGTAGGCAAGTAGCCTGATGCTGCCGATTCAGCGAGAACGACAGGTGTTCGGGAACGGACACGAGATTTCGCTTTCGGACAGGTGACCTCGCGTATCCACCCGAAGACCCTGCCTTAGCCCGATTATTTTCAGTGCTCTTTGCGCCTCTTACGTTGGCCACGAGAATGTATCCCGGAAGGTGCGGCAGTGTTGTTGATTGAGGTGAAAACATGCGAACTCTGATGGGGAATCTTCGTTACGGATTGCGTGTGTTACGAAAAAATCCAGGGTTGACGGCAGCGGTTATCGCCACCCTCATGCTTGGCATTGGGGCTACCACGGCGATTTATACCGTGGTCTACGCGGTGTTGCTGGCGCCCTTGCCTTACCCCGAGGCCAATCAGTTGGTGATGGTTTGGTCGAAGGTCAACGGGCACAACAATGGGATGTCGGCGGGGGATTTTCTCGACTGGAAGGAACAGAACAAGTCTTTCCAGCAACTGGCTGCCTGGACCGGAGGGAGCTTTAATCTATCGACTCAGGAACAGCCGGAGCAGATCGAGGGCATGCGTCCCACGCCGGGGTGGTTCAGCATGCAGGGAATACCGTTCTTGTTGGGACACGATTTTCTTCCAGAAGAGGGAATTCCGGGCCGGGACCACGCCGCCATTTTGACTTACAAGTTGTGGAACCGGCTGGGCGCGAACCGCAACATTGTCGGCCAACCGATGCGCATCGATGGCGAACCCTACACCGTCGTCGGAGTGTTAGCGGCAGGCCTGGGGGACCGTTTCGATTTTGAGATGGCGGTTCCGCTCGCCTTTCGGCCGGAGCAGATCAATCACGACTACCACTGGCTGCTCACGATGGGCCGCATGAAGCCAGGCGTCACGTTGCAACAAGCGCAAGCCGATATGGATGCGGTCACGAGTCGTATTGCCGCTGCCTACCCCACATCCAATAAGGGCTGGGGCGCCTCGGTCGAGCCCCTTAAGAACGACTTTCTTCCGCCGGAGCGCATTCGAAACCTTTGGCTTCTTCTTGGCGCGGTTGGATTCGTGCTGTTGATCGCTTGCGTCAACATTGCAAATCTGCTGCTGGCCAAAGGCGCGGTAAGGCAGAAGGAAATTGCGATTCGTAGCTCCGTAGGGGCAAGCCGCCGGCAAATTTTCACTCAGTTTCTTACCGAAAGCCTGGTTATTGCTCTTCTCGGCGGGGGACTCGGAGTCGGTCTTGGCGTGGGATTGCTGCGCGTAATTCTCAGCATTTTGCCAGTCGGGATATTGCCCTCTGAAGCTAATTTTCAATTGGATATTCACGTCCTTGCGGCAGCCCTGGCCTCAACTACCCTGGCCGGTCTGCTGTTTGGGAGTGCGCCCGCTTGGTATGCGTCCCGTGTCGACCCGGGAGAGTCGTTGAAGGATGGCGGACGCTCAGGCACAGGTATCGGCAGTCTCAAACTACGGCGAGGGCTCATCACTGGGGAATTCGCGCTGGCTCTGTCGCTGCTGGCGGGCGCGGGGCTTGCCATTCATAGCTTCTGGAATCTGAGCCGCGTCGACCTTGGAGTGCGAACCGATCATGTCCTCGTCTTCGGGCTGACGCAGCCTCGTGGGCGGTTTGAAAATCCAGATCAGATGAATGCCTACACTGAGCAGATGCTGAGCGCGCTTCGTTCTGTGCCGGGCGTGTCCGCTGCAGCAACCGAAACGGGTATGCCGCTGCGCGGACCGAGCGACGGAATGCCCTTCACCCTGGTGGGTGGTCCGACTTATGAAGACCCATCGCGGCGCCCGAACACCGGTTTCCAATCGGTCTCGCCCGACTACTTCAAAACCCTCGGCATAAAGGTGACAAAGGGGCGGGCGTTTAACGAGCAGGACACGGCTACGAGCATTCGAGTCGCGATGGTCAATGAGGAATTTGCGCGCCGTTACCTGAACGGTCAGGATCCTCTGCAGCAGCGCGTGTCGATCGAACAGATCATTCCCGGACTGCCTAAACTTGGCCGTGCGGTCGAGTGGCAGATCGTCGGCGTCTTCCACAATCTTAGGTATGGGGATTTTCGAGACGCTTATCCTGAGGTTGAGGTGCCGTTCGCTCAGTCGTTATCTCCGGATGTCACGATCAGCGTCCGCACGGCCGAGGACGCGGCGGCGATGACCAAGACGATCGCCGCGGCCGTGCATTCCATCGACCCACAGATTGCGTTGGAACGTCTCCGCACTCTGGATCAGGTGAAGGATGAATCGCTCGCCGAGGACAGATTTACGATGGTTTTGTTTGCCGGCTTCGCAGGTGTTGCGTTGCTGCTTGCGGCGGTTGGCATTTACGGCTTGATGGCCTTTGCGGTCTCGCAGCGAACTCAGGAGATCGGCTTACGGCTTGCGCTTGGCTCTGGTAAAAAGCGCGTTATCTGGCTCATCCTCAGGGAAGCAACGGTTCTGGCCGCGGTCGGACTCGGGGTTGGCCTTGTGGGCTCGGTGCTGGTAGGCCGAACCATGCGTACCACGTTGTATGGGGTGGGCGCAATGGATTTCTCCGTGATCACATCGGTGGGAGTGATCCTATTCTGCACGGCCTTGTTTGCTTCGTACCTACCAGCGCACCGGGCAGCGTCAATTAATCCCATGGAGGCACTCCGAACTGACTAAGGGAACCGTTCGAAGGACGGCGCTGGTAATTTGTACTGAACGGTAAAGAAAGTGTTATTGTTTAGTACACATGATGCCACATAAGCGCGGGCTCAGTGGCCGGCCCCGATCTTTCGATTTGGACAAGGCTCTTGATGCGGCGACCCAGGTGTTTTGGCGCGAGGGCTACCAGGGCGCCTCCCTATCTGACCTGACGAATGCTATGGGCATTAACCGCCCCAGCCTTTACGCCGCATTCGGTAACAAAGAAACCCTGTTCCACAAGGTGCTTGATCGCTACGCCGAAGAGCGGACAGCCTACTTGCACGAAGCTTTGAAGCAACCCACGGCCTACGCGGTCACCCAACAACTGCTTCGTGGAGCCGCGGACTTACTCACTGATCCACACAATCCGACAGGATGCCTTATGGTGCAAGGTGCGCTGGTGTGTGGGGAAGATGCCGATTGCGTTCGCCAGGAACTCGTATCGCGACGGATGGCCGTTGAGGCTGATCTGCGCCGTCGCTTCCAACGTGCGAAAGAGGAGGGTGATTTACCCGCGGATATAAATCCTGCCGACCTCTCTCGTTACGTGATGACGGTCTCCCAAGGTATGGCAGTGCAGGCCTCCGGCGGTGCAAGCCGCGCGGATTTGCAGCGCGTGGTAGCCACCGCAATGCGATTTTGGCCGCGCTGAGACTGGAGACGCGGGGCAAGGGCTTAGCTTCGCCGGCGGGACTCTGGGTAGTACGACCGAGCAATGGGTAGCATTCTCGGATACAGTCGCTACCTGTTTAGCCTTGGTCTGCCTGTCATACGGTCTCATCCTGCTCTGAAAGGAAACCAGCGCACAAGCTGGTTAACGAGTGTAAATGCCTGGTTACATCACCGATGCGACTGAGATTTGTTTGGTCCAGCAGTGACTTCAGTCTAGTATCAACACAATGCCGCGTATTCTCCGTGGAAAGCCGATCAGCTCAATTTCCCTTGCTCTAATCGTGGCCGTCGCGATTGGGGTGATAGCTCTTGAAATTCGCCATCACTCGAAGTACGGGCACTTCGTTCCACTTGGAATGCATGCTGATGTGACTGATTTCAAGGGTGACCTCGGGGACGGACCCACAACCTTCTTTGACGCTCACCTGACGAACTTCGGTGTGTTTCCACAAGAGATCGAGAGGTGTGAATTCGTCACTGATGCTGGCGGTCACGAAGTGAGCGTTGCGTACAGACTCGAACACTGGGACATGGCCACCCACGACTGGAAAATGCTGTTCGATGGCGCAAAGAACTTCTGTCACCCATATCCTCTAGGGATTGCAGAGTCCAAACTGGTCAAGAAGGCGCTCTGGACTGGTCAAACGCTTTCAACTGGTGCAGAGGCTACGTCTGCACGCGGCATGCCTAAGGGCGAGACAATGAGGTTCGTGATCGAGGCTAATGGTCGCGAGTTTCCTACGGGGCGTTTCATGATCGTTGAGGTTTATGTTCACTAGCTGTTGATAAATCGCCCTTACTCTACTTGAAGCTTGGCCTGGGCGGGGCGCAGATTGAAGTAAACCAGCGACTAATGTACGTCTCGGCGTGAGCTTCTCCACAGTAATGCCGTGCTCCAGTCGCTTCGGCAGCCGCGGAATCCCAGCGGTGCACGGTAAGTTCAGAATCTCCACATCGAATCACGAACCAGTGGATGGGATTACTGGTTACAATTCCGCAGACTTCACATCTGAACTCGCGCTGACTTGTCATGAATGGATAATCGTATACCAGTCGGGCTAGGACACAACAGAGGCGCGGCGCCTATTGGGAGTCAACACCGTCAAGTCCCCGATCTGTTCGGTTTTCACCGGACCGCGAAGCTGCGCCGCTTGTTCCATCATATAAATCTCCGGGATGATCTCACCGATCAGGTGCCCGTGGCAGAAGAGACGCACTACCGAACTCTCAGAAACCACAATGGCGACCGCTTTTGTCACGGCACTCATATTGGCGGCGGCAATGTGACGGCTGCCAAGCCCCAGCGGAACGTCCACCTCCGCGGCAACAGCGTCAAGATAGCGGCAAGCGGAAAGAACGATTCCGTCGTGACTCACGATAAAGCCGCCATCCAATTGCGCCAATTCCTTGATGGTGCCGCGAAGATTGAGATTAGTAATGTGCCGCGAAGACTCAGGATGTCCTAACAAAGGATCCAAGATTAAGGGCCGGGATCGGGCGAGAACCTCATTCTCATCTCCGAGGGTGAAGAGTGTGCCAATCCGTTTTCCCTCCCGGCCCTCGCGAGCAATTTCGACCGCGAGATTAATCAGCGACTCGACAACGTCCGGATCGTATTCGGTTACCTCACAGAGAATACTCTCAAACATTCATCGCGCTCCTCGCGCCAATCATGCGACTTCCTGGTGCTCTCTAATCTCTATTTCTTTTTCTTTTTTCCCGGTGATCGAAACCAGTATGCCCTTCACAATGACGTACAGCACCGGAATAAAGAACAGGTTAAGGATGGTCGAAAACAACATGCCTCCAACAATGGCGGTTCCGACTGAGTGCCGTCCCAGCTTGCCGGCGCCGCTAGCGAAATAAAGAGGCAGCACGCCCAGGATGAAAGCGAAAGACGTCATCAGGATGGGACGCAGGCGCAACTCACCGGCTTCGATTGCCGCATCCGTGATTGATCGGCCTTGCTCGATCAACTGTTCGGCAAATTCGACGATAAGAATTGAGTTCTTCGCCGATAGGCCAATCAGCATCACCAGTCCGATCTGCACATACACATCGTCCGCCAAGCCACGCATGGAGATGAAGCTCAGGGCGCCGAGCACAGCCATGGGGACGGCCAGCAAGATGATAAAGGGAAGTGCGAAGCTCTCGTATTGGGCAGATAAGGTGAGATACACGACCAGAAGTCCCAAGGCGAAGATGACGATGGCTTTTCCACCCGCTTCCACTTCTTCTTGAGCCAGGCCGGTCCAGCTAAATGTCATGCCTTGCAGCATGTGCTGTTTGGCCAACTGCTCCATCGACTTAAGCCCTTCAGCGGAACTGTATCCGGGTGCCGCCGCTCCATCAATTTCGGCCGACCGGAAAAGATTGTAGTGATTGATTACCTGCGGCCCGGATGTTTCTTTCAGGGAAACAATATTCCCCAGCGGAACCAGGCCGTTGGTATCGGACCGAACATAGTATTGGCGTAAATCCTGCGCAGTCATGCGGAACGGCTGATCCGCCTGAACATACACGCGGTAGGAGCGATTGTTGAAGTCGAAATCATTTATGTACTCTGAGCCCATGTAAACGCCGAGCGCCTGAGTCACCTGAGTTAGCGGAACCCCGATGGCTTTCGCTTTTTCGCGGTCAATCTGAACCAGCTCTTGAGGATCGTTGGCCGTAAAGCTGGTGAATAATCCTGTCAGATCCTTGCGCTGCCGGCTGCCTCCGACGATCTGGTGGGCAACGGTGTCGATGTCCTGCAGGGTGTTGCGGCCGAGATCCTGAAGCTCAAACTGGAATCCACCAAAACTTCCCAAGCCTTGAATTGCGGGTGGCTCGAATGCAACCACGATTGCTCCGGGAACCCCGAACAGTTTTGGCGAAACTCGCGCCACGATATCGCTGGCTGCGTGCCCTTTGCCTTTGCGATCGTCGATCGGCTTCAACGGAGCGAAGATCAGCCCGTAGTTCGACGAACTGCCACCGGAAAGCGAGAAGCCGGGGACCGCGAAAGTACCAAACACATCGGGATCAGCCCGCAAAATCACTTCCGCTTGCTTGGAGACTTCTGTCGTATATGAGAGAGAGGCTCCCTGCGGCGCTTGCACCACCACGATGAAATAGTTCTGATCTTCCTGCGGCACGAATCCCGTCGGGACGTGTTTATACATGTAAGCGGTGGCAGCCAGACCCGCTAAGAATAGGACGATCATTACGTATCTGATTCTTAAGGCCCATGAAATGGCCTTGCCGTAGGCGACTCCCACGCCATGAATCGCATTGTCAATTCCATGAGCGACTGTTTTGTATCCATTCGAGAGCCAGGGGATGTGCGTCCAATCGAAAACAGAATATTTGTGTTCTTCGCCTCGCAGCAGCAGAGCCGCCAGGGCGGGCGAGAGAGTGAGCGCGTTAAAGAGTGAGATGGCAATGGAGAATGCGATGGTCAGCGAGAACTGCCGGTAGAGAATTCCAGTGGTCCCCGGGAAGAAGGACACCGGAACAAACACCGAAATCAAAACCAGAGAGGTTGCTATTACTGCACTCGCCACTTCCTGCATCGCGACCGACGTTGCTGTATGGGAATCGGTGCCGTCCTGCGTGATGTGCCGCTGTGCATTCTCGATGACGACGATCGCGTCATCGACGACCAGTCCCGTCGCGAGTGTGATTCCAAATAGTGTCAGAGAATTGATGGAAAAGTGAAAGGCATTGATGAAGGCAAATGTGCCAATCAGCGATACCGGAATGGTGACGGCCGGAATGATCGTCGCGCGCCAGTCCAGTAAGAAGAAGAAGATCACGATGATAACGATGAGCACCGCTTCTTCTAGAGTCGTAACGACTTCTCTTACTGAATCGCCGACCACCGTCGTCGTATCGAAAGCGACAACGTACTTAATGCCGGGAGGAAATGACTTGGAAAGCTCGATTAGCTCCGCCTTTGCAGCCTTGTCGACGTCGAGCGCATTCGCATTTGAGAGCTGCTGGACTCCAACGCCAACGGCTTCGTGGCCGCTATACAAAAGGTTGGTGTCATAATTTTCAGCGCCGACTTCAGCGCGTCCAACATCTTTGATCTGCACAATCCCATTGGGAGTGTTCTTAATGATTATGTTTTCGAATTCTTTGGGATCAGAAAGTCTTCCGACTACGCGCAACGTGACCTGGAACTTCTGCTTGGGATCGGCGGGCGGGCGGCCCAATTGTCCAGCCGGTATTTCAACGTTCTGCTCTTGCAATGCGGAGACTACGTCCGCGGCAGTCAGTTGTCGCGAAGCCAGTTTGGTCGGATCCAGCCAAATACGCATTGCATATTTGCGCTCGCCGAAAATGAGCACGTCGCCGACACCTGGGATTCGCTTCAATGCATCTTTGACGTAGACGTCAAGATAGTTGGAAATGTACTGGTTCGAAAGACTGTTATCGGGAGAATAAAATCCCGCAGCGAAAACGAAGTTCGGATTCGCTTTGGTGATCGTCACGCCCGTATTCTTGATTTCTTGTGGCAGGCGGCCTTGCGCCGTTGCCACACGGTTCTGCACGTCAACGGCGGCAATGTTCAGGTCGTATCCTGTACGGAAAGTCACATTAATATTGCTCGTGCCATCGTTTGAACTTGTCGAAGTGATGTAGTGCATGCCCTCGACGCCGTTAATCTGCTGCTCCAGCGGAATCGTAACCGCGGACTCCACTACCTGCGCATTCGCACCAACGTAGTTGCTTGAGACGGTGACCTGCGGCGGGGCAAGAGCCGGATAGAGCGAGATTGGCAAACCGGGAATGGAGACTGCTCCCGCGAGAATAATCAGCAGAGCGCACACAGTGGCAAAAATTGGGCGCTTAATGAAAAAATCTACCAATCTACACTTCCTCTCTGCCTCACGGTACGAGCAGGCTGTTTCGTCGGCATGGGCACATTAGCTGAGGGGCTTAACGGGAGAGCCATCGATCAGGAACTGGATTCCCGAAGTGATCACTTTTTCCCCAGGCTGCAAGCCGCCTTGGACAGCGTAGTTGTTACCGATGGTGTCTCCGAGAGTGACGGCACGCTGCTTGGCAACACTGCCTTGCCCATCCTGAGCAGCGATGTAAACAAACGACTGTCCTCCGATGCGTGTCACCGCGAGCACGGGAATTGTTGGCGCGGGCGCGGTGCTCCAGACCACACGGGCTTTTACCAACTGCGCATGCCGGAACTTGTCGAGCGAGCTGTGAATCGGCGCTTTTACCAGTATTCCCTGAATGGCATTGTCCACTTGCTGAGAAATGAAATTGACTTTTGTGCTCTCGATCAAGTCACCGGTACTAGTGACGACCTCTATCGGAAGACCCATGCGGATATCCGATGCTTTCTCGGTGGGAATATAGACATAGGCTTCGAGGTCTGTATTCTCGTCCACCGTGGTCAACAACGTTTGCTGCGAAACATAATCGCCGATGTGCACCGGAACATCGCCCACGATGCCGGCGAATGGCGCAGTGAGATGGTAGTAATCGAGCTGACGCCGCTCAGTGGCGCTCGCCGCTTGCGCGGCTTCCCAGTCTGCTTTCGAATTCTCGTAGGCCTGCTCCTCTATGTCGAGGCTCTGCTTGCTGGTGACGCCCTCCTCAAATAGCTTACGCTGGCGCACTACTTCCAGGGCGTTGTAGTCGTAAGTCGCCTTCTTCTGGGCTTCGGTGCTGCGTTGTTGGTCTACAGTTGCCTGCTGCTTGAGGGGGTCAATTATCATCAAGACCTGCCCAGCGCGAACATGGTCACCCGACCTTATCAAGATGCGCGTCAGCGAACCGTCGACCTGCGGCTTAATGCTAGCCGAGCGGCGCGACTTTACTGTCGCCACGTACTCATCCAGTCGCGGAACAGGCGCGAGGCTCACGGTCTGCGTGCTTACTGGCATCGGGGGCGGAGCCTGCGCTTTCGCATCTGTTTTGCCGCATCCGGAACTTATGAACGCGAATAAACCCAAAAGCCCGGTGAATAAGATGGAAGATATTGTTCTCAATTTGACACCTCTGAAAACTCGGGTCGTAAATAAGATGCGTGCCGATTTGGAGAGATTCAATATCTGTACTGAAAGGTATGAAACTAAACCAAAATGCCCCTCAACTCGGGACCCTCTCCTCGAAACGATTAGTACCGATCGCTCGGATGAAAGCCGCGCCCACAATCAGATACGCCCACGCGAAGAAACGGTTTCCCGGGCTGGGGAACAGTAGGAAGTGGGATATCGCTGCGATTGCAACACAAAGCAGGAGAGGGCGCAATGAGTTGTTGCTGGACAACAAACTCATGGCGGCGAGACCAATCAGGATGAAGATTGTAACTTCCTGACCGCCGATTCCGCGGATTCCGGAGAGAATCGCCCGCAAGTATTCTGAGAAACTAAGATTAGCCGGGATTTCAGCGATGTTTCTTCCACCAATAAAGGTAAAGCGAAAGAGGACTCGCCATGGGTAGTTGCCCGAGAAGTGGTTGATCACAAGAACGCTCGCGCAGGCCAAGGTTGCCAGTCCGGCGAACTGTGGAAGTGAAAGTTTCTTCGTCCATACCAACCATACCAATACGGCAACTACGAACAAGACGTTGTCGGTACGGACCCAGACGCTTGCCAGCAGCAATGCTATGCCAGGCAACATCCGGTTGGTTGCCAGTGCGTACGAGGATGCCAGCAGGAAAAAGGCGGAGAATGCATCGGGCGTGCCACCCCTTGCCACCTCAACGATGGCGGGACTCGCCAAAAGCAGAGCGCTGTACGCTGGCCGTCCGGTCCAGGCGAGCAAGACCAGCCCTATCAAGAAAAGGGACAAGGCGGAGATTAAACTGACGGCACTCTGATAGGGCATGCCCGTGGACGCAGCGACCGCTATTGCTTGTGTATACAGCGGGCGGATCGCATACAGAGGCTCCATTTGCGCGAGGTGCTCAGGGCTGTCTAGAATTTCGCTGATTTCGGCGCGTGGATAGGAGTGCTTGATGATGGGGTACATCACTTCGGCAGATTGGTGTTTGCCGCGTACCAAAGCTTCGTACATGTAGCGGTCGAATTCGCCTGGCAAGGGACTTTTAAAACAGACGAAAGACAGAGCGGCAAGAAACAGAACATAGAGCGACGTGGAAGCAAAGCGCCTCAAATCCAACCTCACTCCTGATGGTTGCCCGGTAGAATACATCACGTGGCGAGCTTAGGTTGGCAGATCCATATCCTGACTCCGTTCCGTTCGTATGCCTGCTTAAGCTCAAGCCAGGGAGAGAGGGCGGACGCTTTGAACACAGGCTCGCTGCTGCTGTCGATGACAATAATCCGGTCGTAACCTTCGAAAAGATATCGGGCGGAAGCGGGATCGGAGTCCAATTGCGCCAACATTGGGCCCAGCCTTGCCCTCTCAAGACCTCTGATCTTGGCATGATCGGCCGGTAGCGGCGAACTCACGTATCCAATTTCCCCAAATAGAGCAAGATGGGTAACCTGCGCTTCTTGGCTGCCGGGTTCGGTCAGGGAAATGAGGGAGTCATAATTGATTCCACCCAATTCGAGGTAAATGGCTTGTCGAAAGGCTTGTTCTCCGCGGATCGATTGCGCTGTCAGGACATTTTCGGCATCTCGCGTAAACAGCACCTTCGCTCGGGACAGAAGCGGAACAAAGCAAGAAATGTCGTCCGAGCCATAAGCCGGGGCGACCACCAAGTCCTTCGGCGTCAGGGCAAGCTTATCGAGTTCCTGCGCCGCATTTCCCTGAAAGATATCGAAGGGTAGATTTGAGTGGTAGTTAGAAAATCCTTCCCAGAGCCCGATAAAAATCAGGACGCAGTTCAGTGCTACTCGCAGCGCCCGGCCATTGAGCTTTTCAAGCCATGGCCATATCACAACTACTAGAGGCAACCATGTGGTGAACGCAATTAGGTAGTTGATATGGCCCAGCATCATGGCAGTTGCAGGAAAGAAGGCGTCCGAAAAGGCAAACAGCGCGATCGAAATGGCAAACCCCGCAACCGTGGTCTTGGCCGCCAGAGAAACCCTCGAGAGCAAGGCAAGGCCTGAGGCAACTAACAGTAGGACGACATAGGTCCTCAGCGATGGCAGAATCATCTCGGGCCGGAAATGCAGCGCGAACTGAAGGTTGCCATGGGATTTACCGAGCCCCGCGAGAAGTGCGTAGGCAATATCCATTGCCCCACAGACTGCCCCGAAGGTCAGAACGCTTTTCCAAGATAGCCTGTTCTCCCGCCCTCGCGGCAGGACGATTGAAAAAGCGATTGCGGTCCCTATAGCGATTGCTGGAAGAAAATACGGAAACGTTGCGAAAGCTGCAAACTGCAAGAAGGCCATGCCGACAAGAAGTCGATTGGATCCGCTTTCTAGTGCGCGCGCCTGCAATCCCAAATAAGTAAATACAATTGGCACAGCAACCTGAGGAAACGGAAAACGTGAATAGGGCAAAGCCAGATCGAAGAATCCTCCTTTTAATGATGGCAACTGCATAATGTCGGCTGCGTATGTGAGTGGCGATTGCAGGACCAAGAGGCCAAAGGCTCCGGTCACAGTCAGCCTATAGTCGCTGTTAGGAAATAGTGAATCCAGGAAGAAGACGGCAGCGATAAAAGTGAGGGCCGCCGAGATCGCAGTCCATACCAACATGGAAGCAGTCCAAGAGCCGAAGATGCGATGTGCCAAGCGGAAAAGTATGAATGTCACCGGAAACCGGAGGTGAGTAACATCAATTGCCGGCACGACTTTGCCGTACCAGGGATTCACGACCTGGGTGGCCGAGGCGCGTTGGATGTTGCTGAGGTTCAAGTACAACCTCTGGTCCGAACTTAGAACAGGAGGAAGTTGGGTCCACCCAGTCTCAAGGAGTGTCAAGAAATAGGGCAGTTCGTAGATGAAAATGCTGCAAATGAGGAAGACGAGATAATATCGCCGGCGTTGTGACATTTCTTTGTTCAATAAATGAGTCTCAAGAAAATAACACAACGTCTGTTCCGAGCCGTGGTAAATTGTGTGATTCACACGGCCTCCCGCCAGGACAAACTTGCCCCACCAGACTTCAGAAACGATTTTCGCCCAGACCCTGGAAGAAGAGAGAATCTCCCGCAGTTCTAGTAGTACCGGAGGATACGATCCATATTTTTTCGACCGATTGGCACAGGTTGAGAAGCGCCACTTTTGGTTTCGTGCCCGGAACAGGCTTATTCTTGGGTTGGCCCGGAGGATTTCATCCACGCTAAAGCCCTGCGGTCGCGTTTTGGAGATTGGCTGTGGAACAGGGAACGTGCTAAGAGTGTTGGAGGTCGCGTTTCCCAACAGCAGTTTGGTGGGCGTCGAGCTGTGGTTGGAAGGGCTTAAACACGCGCGTACTCAATCGAGTGCCCAGCTGGTTCAGGCGGACATCCGGAACTCGCCGTTTAGCAAGCAGTTTGATTTGGTTGGCATGTTCGATGTTCTCGAGCATATCGTCGAAGACCAGGAGACGCTTCGGTTGATCCGCAACACTCTGCGCCCCGATGGAAAGTTATTGTTGACGGTCCCAGCCCATCAGTCGCTGTGGAGCTATTTTGATGAAGCGGGCCACCATTGTCGGCGCTACTCGTCGCAGGACATTCGCCAAAAACTGATAGACGCAGGATTTCAGGTAGAGTTTCTAAGCCAGTTCATGGCAACCATTTTCCCGATGGTATGGATTCTCCGAAAGATGAGGATGAGTGGAGTCCGAGAACAATCGGATTTCGACAGCGTCAGATCACGAACGCAGGATGAGTTCCGGATTGTCCCGGTTGTCAATCTCATTCTGACCGGTTTGCTTACGCTGGAAGCGCGCTGGGTGGCGCGGGGACATCATCTGCCGATCGGGACATCGCTCGTGGTCGTCGCTCGCAGGCTAGCCTGAACGGCAACAGATTAAATGTGAGACAGATCGACTCGAAGTTGTCGCCATTATGGGATTGAGAGACGGTCGGTTTCGGACAACCAGTTTCGGAGAGCCAGTTTCGGAGAGCCAAATGCTTCAGTCCATTCGCTCGGTCCTGGATAACCCGGCAGCCTACCACTTGTGGTGGAACATGGTTGGGGGACCCGGCTGGGCCAAAGTTCTGGTAGGTGAATACGTCCAGCCAGAGGCGGGAGCACGCATTCTAGAGATTGGCTGCGGACCGGGAACAATTGCACGCTATCTACCGCGGGCTGAATACGTCGGTTTCGATGTAAGTTCCAGGTATATCGAAATGGCCCGGAAACGTTTTCCGCAAGCCCAATTTATTTGTGAGCGCGTGAGTCAATTCTCACTCCAGAAGCAGCAAAGTTTTGATACCGTACTTGCCATCGGCATCGTGCACCATCTTGACGATCAAGAGGCGAGGCAGTTGTTTCAAATCGCGCACGACGCACTCAAGTCCGGAGGCAAGCTGATTACTTTGGACGGGGTGTTGACGAACGATCAATCAGTCGCCGCGCGTTGGCTGCTGACACGAGATCGTGGAGAATACGTGCGAACCGAGCGTGAGTACGTGAGGATCGCGTCCGAAGTGTTCGGGAACGTCAGGGCGAGCGTGCGGCACGATCTCCTTCGGATACCTTATACGCACATGATTCTTGAATGTTTTCGCGGATGAGTTCGCTTACGCCAAACTAGGTTGTGCGTGCGGTCGGACATGATGCATAAGAGCGGCGATCTGTCGAAAACGGATCAGCGGGCGCAATGGCGAATTTCCGCCATTATTCCGGTATACGGCAGCCAGGCAATCCTTCCAGAATTAGTTCAGCGACTGGAATCGGTGTTCGTTTCAATGGCGGAGAATTTTGAGATCATACTCGTGAACGATTGCAGTCCTGATCGCAGTTGGGATGTGATCTGTGATTTGGCGCGGCAGTATCACTCGGTTCGTCACATCGATCTCATGCGGAATTACGGCCAGCACAACGCATTGCTGTGCGGTATTCGGGCCGCCCGTTATGAAGTCATTGTTACGCTGGATGACGATCTGCAACATCCTCCCGAGGAGATTCCGAAGCTGCTGGCAAAGCTAGCAACCGGATATGACGTTGTCTATGGGACGCCCGAGACAGAGCAACATGGGATGGGCCGAAACTTCGCCTCATGGACGACAAAGCTGGCTTTGCAAAATGTTATGGGCGCTGAGATTGCGCGGCAAGTCGGCGCCTTTCGCGCCTTCAATTCGCAGGTCGTCCAGGCTTTCGCGCACTACGAAGGATCTTTTGTATCCATAGACGTTCTGCTGACCTGGGGTACCAATCGCTTTGCGTCCACTCCGGTGAAGCACCAACCGCGACAACAGGGCGCTTCCGGATACACTTTCCGAAAATTGCTTACCCACGCCGTGAATATGATGACCGGCTTCAGTACGATGCCATTGCAGATTGCCAGCATGATCGGTTTCGTTTTTACGCTGTTTGGAATCGTTGTCTTGGCGTACGTGCTGATTCGGTATTTTGTGCATGGCGGTTCTGTGCCGGGGTTCCCGTTTCTCGCGTCAATCATCGCGATATTTTCAGGCGCCCAGTTATTCGCTTTGGGAATCATCGGAGAATACCTTGCCAGGATGCATTTCCGCAGCATGCAGAAACCTCCTTATGTGGTGCGTGATGATCGGCAGAGCGGTCAATTCGCTGAGAAAAATGGGGAGTCGGTTTTGTCAACAACGCGGATACAGGATGTTTCGTGATGAAGCGCGCGATCCGAGGGGAGCATGAAGGCCACAGCATTCCATTCCGGCATGCATCTCAAAGAAGAGTACCTACTGCCGGCCCAGACTGTTTGTCCGCTCTGTTCTTTTCACGGCGACCGGCCGCCGGTCCTTTGTCTGCAATTAGACCCTGACGTGTTCCTGCTCGCGTGCCCGAACTGCCGCGGTTTTTCTGCATCGCGACTGCCTACTCACGAAGCTCTCCGCGCTTATTACAGCAGGTATTACGAGGCGGCTATTTACCATAATTCTGAGAAAGTCACTTTCGATGAGCCCCAGCGATTCGCCAGACACCTTTTGCAAAAAGCCAAGCCATTCCTCCAGAGGAAGAATCTGACGATCCTCGATTTCGGCGGTGGAGACGGGAATCTCTCTTTAGCGATTGCGCAACTTCTATTGGACGAACGCGCTTCGCATGTTGATATCGCCCTTGTGGACTACAATGCCCGTTCAATCCGCTCCAATTGTCAGGATATCTCGCTTGTATGCCACGAAACATTAGACTCTGCCGATGCGAAGGATTGTGATCTTGTTCTGGCCAGTGGAATCCTTGAACATATCCCATATCCGCAAAAGGATTTTGCCCGGCTGCTGGTGGCCGTGCGGCCTGGTGGCGTGTTTTATGCACGAACCCCGAATGTCGCTTCGCTTTTCCGGGTCCTGCAACGGCTCGGCTTGCCAGTTGACTTCACCTATCCCGCACACGTGCATGATATGGGGGAGGCGTACTGGTCGAACGTTCTTAGTCTTCTTCCGTCTGAATTTCAGGATTACTCCGTAATCTGGTCGCGGCCCTCCATCGCAGAGACCACACTGCGAAAAAATCCGATGCGTACAATGGTTGCCCATTTGATGAAGTTTCCCTGGCGAATCCTGGGAAGTCGTTATCCGTTTCTAGGCGGCTGGGAAGTCCTTATCGCAAGGTCATCGGGACTTGGTGCAGTGAGCTGAAGTGTCAGTAGATTTATTTGTCTTGGGGACACGCTAATCGAGAAGAAAGAAAGTTTCGGGAGTGCGAATGCCGCAAATGCTTAACGTGCTGGTATTGGGAGTGGGAGGAAATGTCAGCCAAGGCATTCTGAAGGCGCTGGCTCTCGGCAGAGTTCCGTGCAGGTTGATTGGCGCGTGCGTGAACTCGCTGTCGTTCGGGCTCTACACAGTCGACGCGGCATACATTTCACCGCTCGCCAGCGATCCTGCTTTCCTGGATTGGCTGATTCAATTGTGCCGGGCTGAGCACGTTCACGCCATCCTGTCGGGCGTGGAACCGGTGTTGGCTATCCTCGCTGGCGAAGTTGAAAGGATTCAAGCTGAGACAGGCGCAATCTGTATCGTCAGCAGGCCCGAATGCCTCGCGGTCGGAAATGACAAATTGCTCACCTCTGAATGGCTGCGGGATAAGGGATTCGTCTTTCCAGAAACTGTAGACGCTGCGGATTCGGCAGGCGTGGAGGCGCTGGTGCGCGCGTGCGGCTATCCCCTAATTGCAAAGCCGCGGTATGGCAAGGGCGCCCACGGTGTATTCGAGATAGGCAGTGACGAAGATCTACGATCGGCAATGGCGAGGAACGCTTACGTTATCCAGGAGTATCTCGGGGATCCTTGCCAGGAATATACGGTCGGCTGCTTCAGCGATCGCGAGTCGAGAGTAAGGGGAGCTTTGGTCATGCGACGTGACCTGCTCGAAGGCACGACTTATCGCGCGGAAGCCGGATCCTTCCCGGATGTGCGGGAGGCAGCGATTCGGATTGCGGAAGCCTTGAGACCCATGGGACCTTGCAACATTCAGATGCGACGCCACCGCGGTCGCGCGGTGTGCTTTGAAATCAACGTTCGCTTTTCCGGGACTACGCCGATTCGCGCCCGAATCGGCTTCAACGATGTGGAAGCAGCTCTGCTGCACTATGTGTTGGGCGAACCAGCCGCGGATCTCCCCTTGATCACAAAAGGCATAGCCTTGCGCTACTGGAATGAGATGTATGTGAGTGAGGAAGCCAGGTCCCGGTTAGACGAGTCCAAGAAACTGGACGAACCGAAAAGTTACAATCCGCTGATCGAAAACTACGGGATGGGAAGATGAGAATATTCCTCACCGGTGCCACCGGCCAGGTTGGGCGCGCGATTTCCGCGCTTCTCGCCGACCACGGCCACCAAGTGGCCGGCCCGAGCCGGCACTTCCGCCCGGTACCGGGTTTATACGAACAGGTCGAGGCATATCTTGGGTCCGCAGATTTCGTTGACCTGATCGGTAAAGGTTTGCAGCCATGTGAAGCAATCGTGCACACAGCCGCGTCCTTGTCACACGACAATTACGACCCTTCGATTTCGCTCACCAACTGCCTGGGAACGCAGCAAATCATAAAGCTAGCGCAAATCTGGGGTGCAGCCCAACTTGTCTACATCTCCAGTGTGCCGGTAATTGGCTGCCCGCTCCAGCATCCTATTACAGAGGATCATCCTACCCAGCCGGCGACCGCTTACCACGCTTCCAAACTCTATGGCGAGCATCTTGTGCGCCTGGCTGAGGGGAACGGCTGCCGCGCGGCGAGCCTACGGCTCACGTCGCCTTCCGGTCCGGGAACGCCCGAGAACCGCATCCTAGCCGTGTTCGTTCGGAGGGGTATGGCTGGCGAACCCCTGCGGGTTCTGGGCCGCGGGACCAGGCAGCAGAACTATGTTGACGTCCGCGACGTGGCCATCGCGGTGGAATCTTGTCTAACAAAAAACGCGTCCGGGCTCTACAATATTGCCGCAGTGGACAGCATCAGCAACTATGAACTCGCACGGACCTGTGTGGATGAATTGCGTTCCTCTGCCAGGGTCGAATTCGCGGGGAAGCCCGATGCGGAGGAGGGAACGGTGTGGGACGTCTCGGTATCAAAGGCCGCTCAGGATCTGGGTTATCGGCCGCAGTTTGCCATCAGAGACTCGATCCGGGCCATTGCCCTGGAACAGTCCCATCGGAATCATCAGTGATGTCCGCGCCCACCATGAACTTCCGCATCCCATTTAACCGGCCATGCCTCGCCGGAAACGAGTACAAGTACATTGCCGAAGCCATTGCCAATGGGCACGCCTCTGGCGATGGTCCCTTCACGCAAAAGTGTCACGAACTTCTCGAAAAGGAGCTCGGGGTGCCGCGGGTGTTGCTGACAACTTCCTGCACTCATGCGCTGGAGATGGCGGCGCTTTTGCTCGAATGCGGTGCGGAGGATGAGGTCATTCTCCCGTCATTTACTTTTGTCTCGACTGCCAATGCCTTTGCGCTGCGAGGGGCGCGGCTGGTGTTCGCGGACATTCGGCGCGATACGCTGAATCTGGATGAAAGTCGTTTGGAGTCCTTGATAACAGCCAAAACCAAAGCCATCGTCGTGGTTCATTACGCCGGAGTTGCTTGCGAGATGGGCGCGATTCTTGCCATAGCGTCCCGTCACGGCGTGCCCGTCATTGAGGACAACGCTCACGGACTGTTCTCTAAGTACAAAGGAACATACACCGGCACACTCGGCTGTCTCGGTACTCAGAGCTTCCACGAGACCAAGAACTTTACTTGCGGAGAAGGTGGAGCGCTAGTCGTCAACGACGTCGAGCTGTTGGAGCGAGCACTGGTGATTCGCGAAAAGGGCACGAACCGCAGCCGGTACTTCCGCGGCGAGGTGGATAAGTATTCGTGGGTCGACCTGGGATCGAGCTACTTGCCTTCTGATCTGTTGGCTGCATTTTTATATGCGCAGCTCGAAGCCAGAGTGGAGATTCAGAATAAGCGTCGCGAAGTCTGGAATCGATACTATGAATCGCTGGCTGACTGGGCTCAGAGCAACGGCGTCAGACTGCCGGTGATTTCCCCAGAGTGTGAGCAGGCCCATCACATGTTTTACGTTCTTCTTCCCTCCATCGATCACCGCGAATGGCTAATTGCACATTTGAAAGCGCAGGGAATACTCAGCGTCTTTCATTATTCTCCGCTGCATCTATCGGAGGCGGGAAAGAAATTCGCGGCTCGTGCCTCGAACTGTCCGGTCACGGAAGAGATTAGCGAGCGATTACTGCGATTACCCTTCTACAACGACCTCGGCGAAGACGAACAAGCGAACGTAACGGATGCCGTAAAGAACTTCCGGCTCCGTCGGCGCGCCATCGCGTAGGTTCAACACGAAATTCCCGGCAGCTCAACAAGTCGTCAAGGTGAGACAGCACGCTGTTCGGGAGGATTGCGAAAGGGAGCGATGAATCGCTCCCTTTCCCATTTAGAGCGGACCGAGTTCCTCTACTGAATCTCGAGGCCGCTTAACTTCGCATTGTCGGTTACTGTGATGAACTGAATCACGATCTGACCGGACGCATTCGCCGTCGCCGTGAACTGTTCGATCACAGCTTTTAGAGGACCGCCCGCTGCGGCAACAATGTCAAAATCCGTCAGAACTTGAGTTCCGTTGATCTTGACGTTGAAGACACGTTGGCCGGTGTTCGTCCAGTAGAACTCGGCAAAGTGCAATCGTACAGTATGGTTGCTTCCCGCCGTGAATCCGGGGACGGTGTAGGTGAAGTTGCCAAAACGTTCCGTCTGATAAACCGCTTGAGGAGCGGGGTTAGTGACACCGGTTGTGCTGATGGTCTTCGTGGTAGAGGATTGAGTTCCTCCAGCGAAGTCTTGATCCGTAGCAAAACTACCCTGGGCACCGCCGCCGGCATTTATAGCGGTTAGCGGTGGTGGTGCCTGAGCCGACTGGATCTCGATGCCATTGACGCTCGCGTTGTCCTTCACCGTTGTAAACTGAATTACGATCTGGCCGGAGCTGTTTCCGGTCGTCGTAAACTGTTCGACCACGGCTTTCTCCGCGGCACCGGCGGCGGCAATGATGTCGAAGTTGGTCAGCACTTGCGTTCCGTTAATGCTGACGTTGAAGACTCGTTGTCCTGCTTGTGTCCAGTAAAACTCAGCAAAATGCAGCCGGACAGTGTAGCTGGTTCCGGAGGTCAGACCCGGAATCGTGTACGTGAAGTTACCAAATCGCTGAGACTGGTACACCGCTGTCGGCGCTGGGTTCATGACGCCAGTCGTGCTGATGGTCTTCGTAGTGGAGGATTCCGTTCCGCCGGCGAAGTCTTCGTCGGCAGCGAAATTTCCTTGCGCGCCTCCGCCGGCATTGATCGCGATCAAGTCGGTGCAATTTTGGCAGGTCCCGCTAGGAGTGGTTGCCGTAGCGGTGTTCGAAGGAGCGGAAGTGCCGCTCGAATTCACCGCCTCGACTGTGTAGGAATAGGTAGTCTGTGGCGTCAATCCGGTGTCGGAATAGGTGGTTCCGCTAATGCCGCTAGCGATCACCGTTCCGCCTCGAAGTACCGAATATGTGACTCCAGTTGTGGTTGAAGCGATCCAGCTGAGATTGATTTGCGTGCTCGATGCCGGCGTCGCAGTCAGGCTCGTGGGCGGCGCAGGTCCACCAGAGGCAGCCTGATATACGCGCACATAATCAACCAGCATGTCGGCCGGGTTAGGTGTAGTTGAGTCGGGCCCGGGGAACCAGTTGCCGCCAACTGCCTGATTCAGCAGAATAAAGAACGGCGCGTTGAATACCCACTGCTTGCCCGCAGGAAGCGATGACGGGGTGACAGTCAGAAAGATGTTGCTCGGATTGTCGCGGTAATACTGCAGCAGATTCGGCGACCAGATGAGGCCGTAAATGTGATACCCGGCATCATCGATGCGGCCGCCGTTGGGGAACGTGTATCTGGCGCCGATTCCCCCTCCGCCGGAATATCCAGGGCCATGGGACGTAGAGGAGGTGCTGTTGGGACCGTAGGAGTCCACCCACTCCATGATGTCGTCTTCGCCGCATTGTGGCCATCCAGCCGTTCCAATGTTATTGCCAAGCATCCAGAATGCGGGCCAAAGACCGTTACCTACCGTTAATTTAATGCGGGCCTCAACGCGCCCATACTGGAAAGAGAATTTCCCTTGCGTTTTGAGGCGGGCAGATGTCCAGTTACCGCTCGAATCTTTTCTCGCGCGGATTACCAGATTTCCGTTTCCGTCCATAAATTCGTTTGGGAGAGATGCGTTGCAAGGAGCGGTGTTCATACCCGGCGAGCAGTAAGTTTGCAGTTCGGAGTTGCCAAAACCACCGCCTCCGGTGTCGTAGGTCCATTTTGTGGGGTCGGGAGCATTACCATTTGCGCCATTGAATTCGTCACTCCAGATGAGTTGCCAGTTTTGAGCGAGCAGAGGTTGTGCGGTTGCGGCAAGTAGCAGGAGAATTGCCGCGGAGAAAGTCACGAGGAGCGTGCCATGTCTTTTAAGAAACATACGAGGTTCCTTTCAGATGGGATCAAAGATCCGAAGCTAGGGCCCGATTTCCCGGTTTGCCTTCAACGGTGAAGGTAAACATACGCAGCAGAACGACGAAGAGGCGTGGCACACGACGCGGGGAATACAATCGTGCGTTTTACGATCAAAAATCGGTTAGACATTACAACTGGGATAGATTCATGTCAAGGCAGAATTCGTGACAAATTCACAGGAAAAATGCCTGAAGATTAGACAACTGGTGAATGGCCGAATGCCATCGCGCAGCTAACCCGGAAGACTAATCTCAGAGAAACTTTAGCAGCGCATCCATGGTTTCTTTGGGGCGCTCTTCCATCAACCAATGGCCGGTATCTTTCAGGACCATGACTGTTACATCGGTTGCGACTAACTTCATCTGTTGCGCCAATGCGTCTCCGAGTGACTTCTCGCCGCCGATCGAGAGAACCGGCATTGTCAGTTTGGTTTTAGAGAGCTGAGCGAAATCCGTGGCTGCTTGGGGGAATGAAGCGAAATACGCCCACCCGGCGTGCATGCGTCCCGGACGGGAATAGGCGATTGTGTAGGCTTTTCGATCTGCTTCGGGTATGGAATGTGTCCGGTCGGCTGCAAAGTCGTTCCAGTAGTAGTCGAAATAAATGCGCTCACGTCCCTGAACCAAGGCTTCGGGAGTGGGCCCGTGAAAGCGAAAGTGCCAGAGATCTGGATTGTTGTAAACAGCCTCCCATCCCGTTACACCGGGGAGGAAGGCGTCCATCACCACAAGCTTTTCGACCTCGGAAGGGAACTGCGCTGCGTAGGCGTAGGCGACCATTAGCCCGATGTCGTGCCCTACGACTTCAGCTTTTTGAATACCGAGCGATTGGGCGAGCCCATGAATGCGAATCGCGGCGGACTTCATGTCGAGACCATTGTCTGGAATCGACGAATCTCCGATGCCGGGAAGGTCGGGCGCAATCACGGTGAATCGGTCTGCCAGTAACTGCATAATCGGTCTCCACATGAGCGATGTTTCCGCGTATCCGTGTAGGAGGATTACCGCTGGACCGCGGCCCGCTGTCATGTAATGCAGCTTCACGCCGTCGATTTCCGCAGTGTGCGCGGCAATGGTTTTGTCTGAAGTTTGAGCGCTTAGCGCCGCCGGGAAGAGAACCAAGAAAAAAGTAAGACCAAATACGCATAGGCTCACTAGGCGATTCGCGGCGCGTTTCATGAAAACTCCTTCCGACTAACAGACTTGGGTATTTCGGAATATACAACAAGCTGCGGATGTTCTTGGACTTCAGGCGATGAGATCAAAGTCTCGACAAAGGGCGGTTCTCCAGCGATTTCCCCTTGAAACCGCTTGGTTTCAATTTCCGCGGATTCAAGGTACCCTTCCACGGTCAGGAGTAGGGGGCGCCTCCCGACGAATCGGAGGTGCGTTATGGGAGGTATAGATAAGAGGGTAATTACTCCTGTTGGTTTTAACATTGCGTTTTTTGCGCTGCTTTCGCTTTTCGGCTTCTCCAACCTGGCAACTGGTCAAAATGAGCCTAGCGGTCCGGGCCATATCGGAGTAATTGACGAATCGTCGTTGGTGATCCTTACTGGCAATCGTCATCCCTGGGCCAGAGCCGCGAATGATCGCGGCAGGGTTGCGTCCGATCTTCCGATGCGAAGGATGCTGTTGGTATTGAAGCGCGATGACTCGGCGGAGTCCACTCTGCGGCAACTTCTCTCCGAGCAGCAGGACAAATCTTCCCCGAACTACCATGCTTGGCTTTCGCCCGAGGAGTTCAGTCAGCGATTCGGCGCATCCGCCTCTGACATTCAGAAAGTGTCTGCCTGGCTGCAATCGCACGGTTTCAGCGTGGATCGAATCAGCCACGGCAAGACAGCAATGGAGTTCAGCGGTTCGGCGGGACAGGTTGAGCAAGCATTTCACACGGCGATTCATCGCTACGTGGTGAACGGCGAGAATCATTTCGCGAATGCCGCCGACCCGCAGATTCCCTCGGCACTCGGGCCGGCTGTGGCGGGCGTGGATACGCTGCATAACTTTCAAAAACCATCGCCGGTTCGCGCCCTCGGCTCCGCCAGCCGCATTGGAAACAGCAGCACCTGGCAGCCCAATTTCACTTACAACATCCCGGGAACGGCATTTCATTACCTGGCGCCGGGGGACTTCGCGAAGATATACAACGCCTCGCCCCTTTACCAAAGCGGCATTGATGGAAGCGGCGTGAGCATTGCGATCGCCGGCAGAAACAATATCAACCTTTCCGATATCGAGATCTTTCGAATTGCTTTTGGTTTGCCCGTAAACAATCCGCAAATCATTTTGAATGGTCCTGATCCCGGAAACGCACTCAGTAGCGGCGACGAAACCGAAGCTGATCTCGATGTGGAGTGGTCGGGCGCAATCGCGCCGAAGGCAACTATCAAGTTCGTGGTTTCCGCGAGCACCAATACAACGGACGGCATTGATCTTTCGTCGCAGTACATTGTGGATAACGATTTGGCGCCGGTCATGAGCTTGAGCTACGGCCAGTGCGAATCTTTGCTGGGACAAGCCGAAAACACTTTCTACAACAACTTGTGGGAACAGGCGGCGGCTGAGGGGATTACCGTGGTTGTTGCGAGCGGTGACAACGGGGCTGCGGGATGCGATTACCCGTCTTTCGGACCGGCGACCCAGGGACCTGCGGTGAGCGGACTTGCTTCGACTCCATTCAACATCGCGGCCGGAGGCACCGAGTTCAATGAGAATGGCGCTGACAGCAGTTATTGGTCGGCTACAAATGGGTCCGATCAATCGTCGGTGCTGGGCTACATTCCGGAAGCGGTTTGGAATGAGAGTTGCGCAGATGTGACCCAGTGCAATTTCATCAACCTCTACGCTGGTAGCGGTGGAGCGAGCGGAATTTATAGCAAGCCTTCATGGCAAAGCGGGCCCGGTGTACCAGCTGATGGCAAACGCGACTTGCCGGACGTCTCCATCGATGCCGCCGCTCAACACGATGGCTATCTGCTTTGTCAGGATGGAGCTTGTTTGACCGATGCGAATGGGCAACTCATCAGCGCCTTTGTCGTAGGAGGAACATCAGCGGCCGCGCCGACCTTCGCAGCCATCATGGCGCTGGTGAATCAGAAGCTGAATTCGAGGCAGGGCCAGGCGAATTTTGTTTTGTATCCACTCGCGGCCAGTCAAAATGCGGCCAACTGCAACTCGAGCACAGGGCCACAGAGCAGTTGCGTCTTCAACGACATTACCCAGGGAAATAATAATGTTCCGGGACAACTCGGCTCCTCGGCGGGCGCCGGATACGATCTGGCAACAGGACTCGGATCGGTGAATGCGGCAAATTTGGTTGCAAGCTGGAAAACGGTAAGCTTCCGGCCGACCAATACTCAGCTTCAGCTCTCGGCAGCCGCACTGACACATGGGCAGCCGGTGACCGTCACTGCGACCGTGACTCCGGCGAGCGGGAGCGGAACGCCGACCGGGAATGTTGTGCTTCTTGCCGGTGCTTCAGAATCGGTGAACCTGGGCGTCTTAAGCAATGGGTCGGTTGCGACTTCAGTGGCGACGCTGCCGGGCGGAAGCTATTCGCTAAAAGCCAGCTATGGAGGCGATGGAATTTTTGGCGCAAGCGATTCACTCGGCGTGCCGGTGACGATCAACCCAGAACCCAGCGTGCTGACCTTCACCACGCTGGATGGAAGCTTGTCCGCGAACACATCCACCAGCTATAGCGGCTTTTTTTACTTTAGCGTGGCTGCGGCAGGCGTTTCGGGAAAGGGAATCGCTACCGGCACGGTTTCTTTCTCCGACGCTTTCAACGGCACGACAACCACGTTGCTCGCAGCTCGACTGAACAGCCAGGGAAATGCGTTAGTTCCAGAAACGAACCTCGCCGTCGGCAGTCACTCGTTGACTGCCACCTATTCCGGCGATCCAAGCTTCACCGGCAACACCGCTCCGGCCGTCACGGTGACTGTAAGCAAAGGCCAGACCCAAACTATACTTTTCATTCCCACGGGAGCGCCACCGAGTTCTCCGGTCACGCTTCAGGCGATCGTGTTTGCAAATGGAGTTGGCGGGCCAACCGGCACGGTGCAGTTCGTGGGCGGCTCGACCGCCATCGGAAATCCAGTGAAGGTGATAGGCCAAGTGGCGACTTTGACCGTCCCACAACTGCCTAATGGACCGACTAGCGTTACGGCAGTTTATTCCGGAGATGCGAATTTCAACGGATCCACATCGACGGCGCAAACCATTACTATTGCCAATCCCGATTTTCAGACAGGAGTGAATCCCGGAGTTGTCACGGTTTCGACGAGCGCCCCTGGTAAAGCCACTCTTTTGCTCAGTCCGGGTCCCGGCCTGGGTTTCTCAGGAACGGTGTTGCTGAGCTGCTCGGGCCTCCCCTCGGGGTCCGCTTGCACCTTCCAACCGCCGCAGGTTTTTTTGGATGGACTCGATTCCGCCACCGCAGCTGTCACGATCACTGAATCTGGCGCGCACGTGTTGGTTCATGCCGCCGAGGGCGGCCTTCAGATGATGTTTCGCGGTGCCGCTGCGGGGTTGGGCGTTGTGGGACTGCTGCTAATGCCATGGTCCGGGAAGAGCAAGAAGCGGTTTTGGGGCACATGTGCCATCGCGCTGCTGGCGTGCTTCATCGCTCCGAGCGTGGGATGCGGCGGCGGAAGCCCCAGCCAGGCGCAGTCGACCACACCAGTCACCTCGCCTTCGGGCAAGTCGTACACGGTGACACTGACCGCTGCCGGAGGATCCGGAACCGCCACGGTTAGTCACAGCGTTAGCATGCAGGTAAATTTCCAGTAATTCGGGAAGCTGAGTAAGATTTCCTTTGCACTTCCGGCCCGGTGGCCCATTCAAGCCAGATTCTGGCTTGAGTGGGGCAGTTCGGAGCTGGACAGAGTCTTCCCTTACGTGTTTTCGTGTCGTCTATTTCGAATCGATTTCTATCGTCCCTCACAGCCGGTTGCCGGTTTTGGACAGCCTGTAACATCCCCACTCTAAATTTTGCAAAAAACGCGAAATTTAGAATGGCCACCGCCTGATCTGCATCTCGTATCTCACTTCAGCACTTCGGGCGCTGACCTCACGTGATCTTCGATCTGCGCTGCTGAAATTGGTACGGTTGTATCTGTAGCAGACTTTTGTCCCCGTACTTCCCCGATGTTTTGCGTATGAGTCCAAGTTAATTTCAGCGAGACCCTGTGCCTGAACTGGAAAAATCAAATATCCATGTTGACTCGGTGCGAGTGCAGGAAATCCACGTTCATCAGGAAGATTCCAAAGGCATCCGGCTCAGTAAGAGCCAGCTTCGGGAGATTCGTCTCAAAGAAATATTGGATAAGCGGATCTGCGAACTGGGTCTGACCATTGAGAACTCGGCGCTGCACCGGTTTGTCCAGCAGCTTTACCGCGAGCTTGAGCGGAAGAAGCTTACAAAATTTCGTCCTCTTTGTTATTTATCGGATGAGTGGGGATGCCCTTCCGGCGAGCCTGTCATCGGCATTCCGTTTTATCTAGCCAATCCTGATCTCTCTCTGTTGGAAAAAGACGTGAACGATCTCGAGGACACCCGCGAGATCATGATGTACCTGAGGCACGAGGCCGGGCACGCGTTTAACTATGCTTACCGGTTGCATCGCACTCCGCAGTGGAAGCAGTTGTTTGGATCGTTTCGGCGCCCTTATCGCGATAACTATCGGCCGGTTCCCTTCTCCAGAAACTACGTTCGGCATCTCGCTGGCTGGTACGCCCAAAAGCATCCTGACGAGGACTTTGCCGAAACATTTGCGGTTTGGCTGACGCCGGGTTCGGGCTGGCGCAAACGTTACAAGGGATGGGGCGCGCTGGTGAAGCTCCGATACATGGATCGAATCGCGCATGAACTTGGCGGTATCGATCCTGTGAGGAGGCGCGGCACTCCGGACGTTACGGTCGATGAGATGGATTCGACTGTCTCTGAATTCTACCGGCGATCCACGGAAGAAGTGGCGCTGGGCGACCTTGCGCTTGATACGGATTTGCGTGACATTTTCAACGCGTCCAAAAGAAAAAAAGGCGCGATGCCGGCCCAGAATTTACTGCACCAACATCGAAAATCCGTGGTGGACAAGATCGCTTACTGGACCGGGGCGCAGCGTCCGCTGATCAGGAAGTTGATGGATGCGATCCAGCAGAGAACCGGCGAACTGGGACTGCTGGCGGATTGCGGCCGTGAATCCGAACACCTGACGAATATCACCGTCTACGCGACTGCGCTGGCCATGAACTACATGGCTCGGGGAAAGTTCGTCCAGTCATGACTGGCGAGCATTTGAAAATCGCGGTACTCTATGACGTCTGGGAAGAAGCTGACCAGGTTGAGGCATCCGCCGAAGCAAAGCCACGCGGCAAGAAAAGAAGCTGCAAGAAAGTCGTCAAAGAGAAGGAAGATCGCGAAGAGATCTTTGAAGCGTTGGAAAAGCTCGGCCACGAGCCTTTTTATCACGTATTGGACGGCACGCTTCAGTCGCTAAATTCCGTGGCCAAATGCCAGGCCGATCTAATCTTTAACCTGACCGAATCTTTTGCCGGCGATGACACCAAAGAAACTAACGTCGCCGCGTACTTGGATTTGATTGGAATTCCCTACACTGGCGGCGGTCCTCACGCGCATTTCCTTGCCCAAGACAAGGGTCTGGCGAAGAAGATGTTTGCCTTCCACGGAATTTGCACTCCCTATTTTGCAACCTCGTACCGTGGCAGAATCGAGCACGCGCACGACATTTCATTTCCTCTCATTGTGAAGCCAATGTCAGAGGACGGCTCCATCGGCATTGATTCCAATGCCGTGGTGAACAGCGTCAAGGAACTCATGGAGCGCGTCGAAAGCATTCAGGATGAGTTCGACTCTCCAGCGCTGATCGAGGAATTTATTGAGGGTCGTGAAATTTATGCGGCTATTCTGGACAGCTACGAGCGGGCGCGCGCGCTTCCCTTGGTCGAGCTGAATTTTTCGCGCCTGCCAAAAGGCATTCCTAAGATCGCGAGTTACGACGTGAAGTTCGAGAAGGATACTCCTGCGCACAAGCTGACCAAGTCAGAGATCGCGGAAAATCTGGATGAGGAAACGGTCGCCCGCTTGACCGAAACCGCATTAGCAGCTTATCGCGCAGTGAAGCTACGAGATTACGGACGCATCGACATGCGGCTTTCTTCTTCCGGCGAGGTTTATGTGATTGAGGCGAATCCAAATCCGTGGCTAGCGAGTGGTCACGAATTCGCCATGGCTGCTAGGAAGTCTGGACTGTCTTATGCGGATTTGATCGGGGAAATTGTGGAGATTGCGATGGCTCGATGTGTCAAGAGTAGAGCACGCGCTAAATCCATGAGTCTCGCGTAGGAGCAGAGGCCCTCGTCTGCCCGGAGCAGCGAAAGCTGCGCGTAACTGGTGACCCTACGACTCACCACCTACAGGCCTATTACACGGTGTCAGCCTTAGACAAGCGGAGCCGCCGGGTTTTCTGGAGCGGCTTTCACCAGCCGCGACCCATACCAGTCGATCCGACGAGTGAAGTACATCGTGGCGGCTACCGCTAGGAAACTGGCAATTGCACCTACAAGCAATGCATTGTCCTCGAGCCTCAAAAGCAGATAGATGAGTACATATAGCGGGGTAAAGATCGCTAACGCCCTGATTCCCTGCGACCGGCTTGAGAAAATCCATGCCGCATTGGTTGAAAGCAGGATCACCGTGGCGGCGCCTGCAACCAAGAAGCCAAAGCTGAAGCCAATTCTTTCGGCGAGAGATAACAAGAGCAGATAGAAGATGATCTGCGCTATTCCGACCAGGATATATTGCGCCGGATGAACTCGCTTGCCAGTCGTAGCCTCAAAGACGAAGTAAGAAAGAAAAACCAAACCTAAAAAGAGCGGCAAATATTTGAAGGATCGGTTGACGGACTGGTAGGGATCTGCGACTTCGATGAACGAAACACCGAGAGCGGTCGTGTCGAGTCCAGTGATGGAATCACCTTGCCCCTCGGCGCGCACGCCACGGGCAATGAAGGGCACGGACCATTCCGCGGTGAAACCGTTACTGGACACGGACCGCGTGACGGGCAAGAAGCCTCCGTCGAATCCTGGGCTGGGCCAATCACCCTGCGCGACAAGGTGAGTCGTCTTGCCATAAGCGAGGACGGCGATCCGCTGCGCGCCGGAGAATCGCAAGGTGGACGCCACATCGAAATGTGCGTTCGGCGTTGCAATGCCTTCGACTCTTGCACCAAATAACACCAGCTTGAGCTGCGAGCTCTGATCCGCGCCGATGTAAATGTTTTGGGCAATTTCCGCCGGAACGAGCGTCGTGGTCTTTCCGTCCGTGGTCAAGATTGCGTCGGCCAGCGCTCCGCGCGCGTCGCTCACTCCGACAACGACTTCGGCCCGCTTCCAATCGAATTCGGCGTTTTGTGGGGCTGCGGTGGGCACTCCGGTCAAATCGAATGTCCCGTCGAGTTTTAAGTCTGCCTGGAATACCGGCACTTTGAAGAGCGAACGTCGCCGCTCTTCGGTTGCGATCTTTAGAGCAGCCGAAGCTCGCTTGGGAAATACGAGGTACATGCTGTGCTTTGCAGACTCCAATGGTGATTGAGCTGGAACGTTGTAAGGGATCGCCAGAACCGGCCCGAGGAAGGTCTGCTGTCCACCGACATGGCCGCTTATTTCTTTCACGACGTCGGCAGCTCGCTTCGTCCTGTCTTCAACTAGACTTCCAACAAAGAGCGCAGGAATAATCATGAGCACGGCCAACCCGCAAACCACGATGAGTTTCACCCCCATGGACCGCGATTTGATCCCTGACTGCAGGTTAGCGTGCAACATCGAAAAGTCACTCATTTTTAAAATCCCTCCATACTCCAACCTACTTTGCAATGCAAAGTTAAACGTCAAAAAAAATCAGACCCGCAGGGGCCTAAGATTGCCTCCCAAGCTCACCAGGGGCTCGGCTGCGGTGACCTTGGCCGCGTCCCGAACCACCTGCTCGAGCGTGGAAAGATATTCGAGATAGCGCTTGCGGCCTGAAGACGTGATTCGGCAGATCGTCTGCGGACGATTGCGGTCGTGTCTCTTCACGATCTCGACCATCATGTCCTTTTCCAGCACGCTTAGATGTCGGCTTAGATTGCCGTCTGTGAGAGAGCACAGTTGTTTGAGATCGTTGAACGTTACTCCTTTGGGATTCGTGATCAGAGACGTGAGCACGCTCAGACGAGCGCGTTCGTGGATCACTCGATCCAGCCCTTCATAAGCAAAGCGCCCCTCGCCGGATGCAGTTTTAACTTTCATCCCCGCCTTCCTGCGCAGCAAAGAATAGAATTCCAGCGACCAGTAGCTGGCCTGCTGCGAACGGAATACCCATCGCCCAAGGAGAAAGTGCCCGGCTGTCGCCGAGTGCGATACAGACGAGCCCCGTTAGGAGATACAAGGCGCCTGCTCCGAGCATCGGCCGCGGCAAAAAACGACATGACGAAAATACCCCCAAACTGAAGATGAGCTGCCAGATTCCAGGAAGTATCCACAAATCCGCTGGAACGTAGCGGAGCAACACAAATGTTACGAGCACGCTGGCGCCGACCGACGGCAAGAATTGCTCGACAGCCATCAGGATCATCTCATCCGACATTGCAGAATGGATGCGACGACTGCGTGTGTACATCTGCGCCCCCGCTAACGCAGCTGACAGAAAGGCGGCAGAGAGCCAAATGCTCAAATAGCCCGTAATGTGATTCGCGGGATCAGGCAGCAATACCGTCTGGACTCCGGCTGCCATAATGCCGATAGCAGCCGTGCTGGCGACAGTGGCAGGGCCATACCCATGAAAATCCGTACTGCGGGCCACCTGCCTACGTATGCTCCGGATATCGCCAAGTGCTTTGTGAAGGTCTTCCATACAGTTACTTTACATCGCAAAGTAAATCATTGAGAACGCCTTGTCAAGAAAGACGAATATTCAAGGATTATTGATTGTGAAACGAAATTACGAGCCACGGATGCGACACTGGTTTAAAATGGTGGCCCCTCGCCATCTATCGCCCTTCCTGAATTGATTTAAACTAGATCCCAGCCACGACGCAGAAATATTTCGCGAGATTTGTATTGTTATTCGAAAGATCAACCAGAGGTTCCGTTGCCAGTAGGTTTAGCGTTCAGCGCGCATGTGCTGCCGTTTTATTCCTCTTTATTGCATTAGACGCGGCGATCCCTCAAAACGCAGCTCCTAGTACTCTAGCTTCTGCCGACATTCTTCGATTTCTTACCGAGACTATCAGCTGGTACCGGCAGACCGCGGGCGAGCAGCAACTCGTAACCGAGCCATCAGATCTAACTTTTTTCGAAGACAACCGGCGAGTAGCCACACAGGTTGTGCGGCTTGCTTTTGATTTTGCCAGGCAGCAAGCGGACACGAAGGCAAAAGCTAAGGCGCAGGCCCAAATTCAAGCCGGTACACCATCTCAATACCAATCGCTGATTCAGTTGGCGCAAGCCCTCGATCAACAGGTTCAAGAGACTCAGGCCGAGATACCGCCGCTACAAAAGAAGCTGGTGACCGCCACGGGGAAGGAGCGCGCGAAACTGCAAACCCTGATCGCGGAAACGCAGAGTGAAGTTGCGCTTTTGGAGGCCCGGAGAGACGCCCTACGCAGCATGGTGGACTTCGTCAGCGGAACCAGCGCCAATGGATTGGGAGCGAGTGGATTGCGGGCACAGATAGAGGAATTGGCTCGCACAGTTCCAGTTGCTGCCAGTAAGCCGGAAAGCGCGAATCCGTCCGACCAAACCGACAGCCAACAGGATTCAGCGAAACTTGCGCCGATCCCGAACAAAGAACCACCCTCTGGAGTGTGGGGGCTGGCCGCGGATTTGTTCAAACTCTCTCGCAAGCATCATGTACTCAAAGAAGAGATTGCGGCTACCGATGCTTTGATCGCGAGTTCAACTCAATTGCGCGCACCGTTGGTGGAAAAGATGAAGGCCATGATCCAGAGCGGAGATCAATTGGCCAAGGAGGCAGATTCCAGCGACCAAGCAGTTCTTGCGCAAGAAAAACAACAACTGGATAAGCTCACCCTGGATTTCAGACAGACTACCGCCGCGATTTTACCCCTGAGCAAGCAATCGATTGTGCTCGACCTGTACAAGAGGACGCTCACGACCTGGGATGAATCCGTGCAGTACGAATTCAAGGCCGAACTGAAGAATCTGCTGGCAAGGCTAGCCGTGCTGGCAATCATGATTTTGGCCGTACTTGGGCTGGGCGAAATCTGGAAACGCACGATATTCCGCTACGTCCATGACATTCGGCGGAGATCCCAGTTCCTGCTGATGCGAAGAATAGCGCTGTGGACCATAATCGCGCTGATCACGGCATTCACTTTCGCTACAGAGCTAGGTTCGGTTGTAACGTTCGCTGGACTGATTACTGCTGGCATCGCTGTGGCACTGCAGAATGTTATCGTTTCGATGGTGGGATATTTCTTTCTCATCGGAAAATTTGGCATCCGGGTCGGCGACCGCGTGCAAGTTTCAGGGGTTACGGGCGAAGTCATAGATATCGGCTTGGTGCGTTTTCATCTGATGGAAATTGGCACGAGTGGGACAGACTCGCAACCCACTGGGCGGGTCGTAGCCTTTTCGAATTCCATTGTCTTTCAACCTGCGGCAGGGCTTTTCAAGCAGATTCCAGGGACGAATTTCGTATGGCATGAAGTTGACCTGACTTTCGCTCCGGAGAGCGACTATCAGATTGTTCGGGAAAGGGTCACCAAAGCGGTCGAGGTGGCCTTCGCCGATTACCACGACAAGATGGACCTGCAGCGCCGCCACATGGAAATGATGCTCGATTCGATTTCTTCGGTGGAATTGAAGCCTCAGATTCGTTTGCATTTCAGCTCAGTAGGGATTGAGGTGAATATCCGCTTCCCGGTCGAGATGGGTGGGGCGTCCGAAATCGATGAACGCATCATGCGCGAACTGCTCACCGCAATTGAGCGTGAGCCGCGTCTCAAGCTGGTTGGATCGCAGATGCCGACTGTGAGGACCGAGGCTTGAGGGTCATTGGAAGAATCAAATGTTCAGGAAATTTTCCATCAGTTTCTTGCCTGCGCTGGTCAGCACGCTTTCAGGGTGAAACTGCACACCTTCGACCGGAAACTGGCGATGCCTAAGTCCCATGATGGTTCGAGAGCCATCGCGTTCGATGGTGGAGGCGCTGACTTCCAATTCGGCCGGCAAACCTGTCTCATCGACAATCAGCGAGTGATAGCGCGTAGCGGTCATTGGGGATGGCAGTCCTTCGAAGATGGTCTTGGCGTCGTGCTCAACCTGGCTGGTTTTGCCGTGCATGAGATTTGGCGCTCGAACCACCTTACCCCCGAAAGCCGCCCCTAGAGCCTGATGACCGAGACATACGCCCAACAAGGGAACCTTGCCGGCGAAAGATCGAATGAGATCGATGCTGATTCCCGCCTCCTGAGGAGTGCAGGGACCAGGAGAAACCACTATCCGCTGCGGTCCCAGCGCCTCGATTTCACCAATCGTGATCTGGTCATTCCGGCGAACGACCACTTTCGCGCCGAGTTCACCCAGATATTGGACTAGGTTATAAGTAAAGGAATCGTAATTATCCAGGACGAAGACCATCGTTATCAGCTTACCTGAAAGTTTCCGCAGGGGCGAAGCGGGACCGCAGACCTCAGCGGCTAAAAGCCGGTGTCGAGAATAAGGTGGTTATCGCATCGGTAAACCGCTGCAGCGCCACCCAAAGTCAACCGCGGGGCTCTCCAACCTAGATTACGAGCGGCCCGACAGCTTCCCAAAACGGCCTTGACACGGTGACATCAAAACGCCATGCTTACAATGCTTTGGCCGACAAGCCCATTGGTGGCAACACTCCCGAGAAACGAGCGACACGCCGCTTTGCTTTGAGATTACCGGTTTCTCTCGGTTATCCTGAGAACGAAGCGGAGGCGAGAGCCGCGCAGACCAGAGATGTCAGCGCCCGCGGCATTTGCTTTTATGTTGACTCAAACATCTCGGTCGGGGCTAATATTGAATTTACATTCACGCTTCCCCCTGAAATCACTCTGACTGAGAGTATTCGTGTGCGGTGCAAAGGCAGAGTAGTTCGTGTCGATAACGGCAATCCGGACCGTAAAGTCGCGGTCGCTGCCGTGATCGATGAATACGAATTTCTCTCCGAAGCCTGAACGCGGAAGTCTCGATTTTTTGATACTGCCCTCCCCAATCCTGTAGCCGAACGCCACCGATCTTTCATGTTCCTTAGGTCACTTTTTTCTATTACGGGCTGGTGTTATTGTTTCCTGTATAGGTTACTAATTCTGCAATGATGTTCCTGGAGCGCATCCGTCCATTTTGTGCGGGACTCTCGCTACTCGCGTTGAGTCTGGTTCCGGCTTTCGGGCAGTCAGGTCTCCCGGCGGACACCAATTCGCCCGTGCCATCCCAGGAGGCGCCGCTGGCTGTCGGGCCAGTGCAGCCGGATTCTCCGGCCATCGTTCTGCGAGTTAGAGTGCTGCTGACCAAGGACTATCCCGCGCTCGAAATCGTGACTGATCGCCCGGTGGTTCCTTCGATACACAAACTTGAAGCTCCATCGAGGCTGACGATTGATCTGCCTAATACGGGCATGTCGCTTCAGCATAAGGAGATTCCGATAAACACGGAGCAACTCGGCTCCCTACACCTGGATGAGGAAAAGGGCGCGAGCCAGGCTGTTCACATGGTTGTTGATTTGCGAAAGCCGCTGGCCTACACGTGGGAAGCGGCGGGTAATCGGCTGACGATTCGCTTGCAGTCGGCGGAACCATCGAACGCGATGGTTTCTCCGCCAACTCCCGACCCCCCGCCTCAGCCGACATCGCAGCCGTTGTCGGTAGCGGCCATGACTCCGGGAATTGAACCCGGACTTGTTCCGGTCACGGCGGGTGGATTTGGTTCCGTGGTTTTTGCGGGCAATCGAGTTGCGCCCGGTTCGACGATTACGGCAGGTAGCGAGACTGCTGTGCTCAGCCTGGGGAAGAACGGCGAGATTCGGCTGTGTCCGCGAAGTACGGTTTCAGTAACGGCGTCTTCCAGCGGACACGATTTGATGCTGGGCATGAGCACAGGATCGTTGGAAGCCCGCTACAACCTGGACGCGTCGATCAATTCGATTCTCACTCCAGACTTTCGCATATTGCTGGCGGGGCCGGGGGTTTTTGAATACGCAATCAACGCGGATATTCATGGCAACACATGCGTCAGCGCGCTCCCCGGGAATACGCGTTCGGCAATGGTTTATGAGCTGATGGGAACGGGAAGCTATGAGGTGAAGCCCGGCGAACAGGTCATGTTTCACTCGGGACGCTTAAGCGCAGCCGACAACAATATGGCCGGAAGCTGCGGATGTCCTACGCCAGTACCGGTGATGCGCGCCTCGGCGCCGGCTGGGCCAGTGATTCCAGACTCGAAGCTACCTTCGTCAGTCCAGCTTGCGCAGAACAGTCAGCCGCAGCCGACGTTTACCGCTGGAAATGGTGCAGACCCTGCGCCAGCAGGATCGGAAACGTCAGCTCCGCCGTCCACCAAGCCCAATGACGTTCAGGCGCAAGTGGAGGCTCCATTGATATTCCGTGCTTCGGATCTTCCTCCTGCAAAATCGGCTTCGGCCCCCGCAAAAGCGCCTGCAGCGAAGACCAAAAAATCAGCTGTAACTGCGGATGCTTCAGCGCCTCCGCCGACAGCCATGCCGAAACCGACAATTACAATTACTACGAGCGAAAAACCTCATCACGGTTTCTTCGGAAAAGTGAAGGGATTCTTCAAGTCTATTTTTGGATAGGCTTCCCTATCCAGATCAGCCGCGCCTGATATTGTTGATCAGCGGGGCGACTCTTTCCTTAATTTCGTCGGCGAGTTGCGATCCACGCTCCAGTGCTTCTTCGGCAAGATCCCTGGCGTCGCCTCTCCAGTCGTCCAATGTGTCTTTTGCTGAGTCGAATTGGTGGCGAAGTTCCTTTCGCATTTGCTTGCCGGTTCGCGGCGCATAGAGGAATCCGAGCACGGCTCCGGCTCCCAGTCCTATTAGTAAACAAGTGATTGCGGTTCCCACAAAGCTGCTTTCAGTTGTTGGCTCAGCTGGCTCGTATTTTCCTTCGCGCATTGATACACCCCTTTCGTCGATTGGCATCACATGCATCATTTTACTTGCTGGGTGGCCTAATAGGAACGCGTAGACCCAATTGTCCCGTCTCGGTGGTGCGCCGTTTGTTCACTGGTCTTGCGGAGCTTTGTCCCGCCGGGCGGATGAGGCCATCCGCCCCTACGTGAGATTGCGTCTGCCCACGATCGAAATGCATTCTTCCAGCACTTCGATTGCGACATCCGCTTCTTCCGGCGTAACGATCAGCGGAGGAGCAATTCGGATTGTGCTGGGGCCGCATCCAAGAAATAAAATGCCGCGCTCGAATGCGAGTTCCACGATACGATCGCGTTCGGCTGCGGCGTATTCCTTGGTCTTCTGATCTTTGACGATCTCGACTCCAATCATCAGCCCGCGCCCACGCACGTCTCCAACAATCTTGTGCTTGGCCGGCCAGTTCGCCATGCGCTTCAGCATATGATTCCCGACCTCGGTTGCGTTGCGCATCAGGTCTTCGGATTCGATCACATTCATCGTCGCCAATGCGGCAGCGATGCAAACTGGATTTCCCCCAAAGGTAGATGCATGCGAGCCGGGAACCCAATCCATGATTTCGGCTTTGCTCATGGTGATGCCTAGCGGCATGCCGGAAGCGATACCTTTCGCCATGCAAACGATATCCGGTTGCACTCCAGTATGCTCAATCGCCCACCACTTTCCAGTACGGCCCGCTCCGCTCTGAACTTCGTCAACGACCAACAAGATTCCATGACGATCGCAAATCTGGCGGAGCTCTTGCATGAAAATCGTCGGCGCGACTACATATCCGCCCTCTCCCTGAACAGGTTCGACGAAAATCGCCGCAACTTCCTCTGGGGGAAGAATGGTCTTGAATAATTTGTCTTCGATGAAGCGCGCACAGCCGAGGGCAAAGGCATCGGCATCTTGTGCGCCACCTCCGCATCCGCGATACACGTCCGGATAGCGGACGTGCGTGACTCCAGGAAGCATGGGCCCGAAGCGGCGCTTCTGCTGCGGCTTGGAACCAGTCAGCGAGAGAGCGCCCATAGTGCGTCCGTGGAATGCTCCGAAAAATGCGATGACATTTTGCCGCTTGGTGTGATAGCGAGCCAGCTTCAAGGCGCATTCGACCGCTTCAGTTCCCGAGTTGCCGTAATAAAATTTATGCGGACCGGGCATGGGAGCGATTTTCGAAAGCCGCTCGGCAAGCGTGACCAGGCTCTCGTAGTAGAAATCCGTGCCCGACATGTGAATCAGTTCACCCGCTTGCTTGCGAATTGCGCCAACCACCTCAGGATGGCAGTGTCCGGTTGAGGTCACGGCGATTCCCGCGGAGAAGTCGAAGAATTCGTTACCGTCAACATCGATAACGACCATGCCGCGGCCTTGCTTTGCAACCAGCGGATAGGAACGAGTGTAAGACGGCGAAATGTATTTCTCATCGCCCGCCAGAATGCGTGTTGCGTTCGGACCTGGCAGAGCAGTGATAATCTTGGGCTTGGATAGCGTAGCGGTCGACATGGGATCCTCCAGAAATCGGTAATGAGTGAGACATCGGCTTTGGCAAAATGGATACAGTCCGACCTAAGCCACATCAGAGCGGGAAGGGTCGAAAACTAGTCACTACCAAAGAGGCTGGGACGCACCTGAGAAGGAAGCACTGCAAGATGGCGCCGCGGGCAGACCAAAAAATCCAGCCAGCACGCGGGCAAATGCGAATTGGGTTGTTGAAGGTGCATCGGGCAAATCCTGATGTCATTATAGCTTGCGGGCAGCGGCGGCGTAACCCCCAATTGGTGCCGGGACGAGTTCAACGGGAGGGACCGACTTTCAGTCGGGGCGAACGTTGAGCCTGCGGGACTTACGGCACGAGTTCGTGCCCTCCCGGCTTCGCCCCCACGAATATTGGCTACTCAATCTGCTCGATCAGGATTCTCGAAGTTACAATGCTCACAGCATGATTGCTCATCTGCGCGGACGCCTTCTCAGCAAGCATCCCAACCAGGCGATTGTTGAAACCACTGGAATTGGATATGACGTCACGATCACTGTCCCCACGTTTTCTGATTTGCCGGTTGTTGGGAGCGAAGTCTCTCTTCACATCCATACGCATGTGCGGGAAGATCTCATTGCCTTATATGGATTCCTGCGGCAGTCCGAGAAAGTGCTTTTTGAGAAATTGATCTCTGTTAGCGGAATTGGTCCGAAGCTTGCCATAACGATTCTCAGCGGTATGGCAGCGGACGAAATGGTGAATGCGATCCGCGGAAATGACGTCGCGCGCCTGACTCGTATTCCGGGGATAGGCAAAAAGACCGCCGAGCGGATGGTGCTGGAATTACGGGACAAGATGCCGCAGCAACTCCCGGGAGAGATGGCGTCCGCACAGGTTTTGAATGCGGTGGAAGAAGACGTGTTATCGGCTCTGATGAATCTGGGATATCAGCGCGCGACAGCGGAAAAAGCGCTGGCGTCGGTCGGGAGAAATGGCGGTCCGTTCGAGAAAATGTTCCGTGAGGTCCTAGGGGCGCTGTCGAAATAATTCTCCGCCGGTGCCAGACGCGATGGGCGAATCGACCATCCAACAACTAATCGATGCCAGGACGCATTCTTCACACGAGCCTTGCTCTTATACTGACCTGCGTCGTCGTAATTAAAGCCGTACCGCTCTCCTCGGAAGTGATACCGGTTCGGTATCGCGAGGGACTGCTCCACGGCTTTCTCGTTCTTTCCACGATCGAAGGCGACGTCCTGGCGTATGGCGATCTGACCCAAGTCGCCACGGGCGACCGGGTCACACTCCGATTGGTATTCCATTTTAAAGACGGGTCGCTCCACGATGAAGCCACAATCTATTCTGAACGTGGCAGCTTTCGACTGCTGAAATATCATCTTATTCAAAAAGGTCCCGCATTTAATCGCTCTATGGATTTTTCGCTCGATGGTTCCACGGGCAAAGCAACCGCGCGATACAGCGAAGACGACGGCAAAGAGAAGAATGCGGACGAACAACTCAAAGTGCCGCCCGACGTCGCCAACGGGATCACGATTACGCTGCTGAAAAATATTTCCCCAAATTCGCCCCAAATTACGCTCTCGTATGTGGCACCTACACCAAAGCCGCGTCTAATTAAACTTGTAATCACACCCCAGGGAGAGGATTCGTTTTCATTCGCCGGCTCCACGCGCAAAGCAACCCACTTCGTTCTGAAAGTAGACATTGGCGGCGTTGCGGGGGTGGTTGCGCCACTCATCGGAAAGCAGCCTTCGGATACTCACATATGGATTTTAGGCGGAGAGGCCCCGGCCTTTGTTAAGTCGGAAGGGGCACTTTACGTGGGCGGTCCCGTCTGGAGGATTGAACTGGCAAGTCCTGTCTGGCCGAAAACACCGCAACGCTGACGAAACCACGTAGACCCAGACGAGGAAACGGCGTGGAAAGCACTGCCCCTACGTGGGTCGTTAGGCGGCTTTGGGTTTTGGCTCTAGCGGCAAACCAGCGCTGCGCCAGGCATCGAACCCTCCTTTAAGTGCCCACACATTCTTATAACCGCGTTGTCGAAGTTCTTGCGCCAAACTGGCGCTTGAGTGTTCGTTCGGTCAGGTGCAGTAGGTGACAATAGGTTTGTCTTTGGGAATGCGAGAGAGAGTTTGGTCAATGCTATCGGCCGAAACTCGAATGGCCTCAGGGATTTTTTGATCAGAATTGCCCCATTCTTGCGGGTTCCGGGTATCGATCACCACGAAGTCCTCGCCTTTTTCCATTCGTTTTCGGAAATCGTCTACCGTGATTCTCAAACTGTCGGTCATGCGGAACTCCTTTTAGCGAAGATTTTACGATGAGTGCAGTGGGCCCAGTCGCGAATTCTTTCGGAAGAGATTGTTATCTGTCAGCTGGCCTTCTTTTCCGTGTCTCCCTCTTTATCGTGATCCTCGTCGGCCTTCGAACTGGTATCTTTCCTCGTTTTCTTGCTGGAGCCTTCTTTGCTGGAATTCACCGCAGCCTTCGCGCTTTTCGGAGCCAGTGTGCTCTCTGATTTTTCTTGATCGGCGCCGTCTTTCTTTTTCTTTTCCTGGCCCTGCTTGGTATCGGTCGTTTTTGAGTCACTAGTTTCGCGGTTTTCTCGGTCGCTTTGATCCTTGCTGCTCGCCGCAGTCTTTTCGGTTTCTCTGTTTTCCTCCTTCTGTTCTGAGTCCCTCCGGGAGTTCTCTTGAACTGCGCTGGCTTGACTACTGGATGTCTCAGTCTTCCCGGTGTCTTCTTTCTTAGCTTTATCTTTATCACTATCTTCATCTTTTCCGACCGACGATAGTAAATGCTCAATTCTCAGACGGGCGGCAAACCACTTGACGTTGCTTGCGTTGCCCGCGTGTTCGAAATAAGGAGCGAAGTCCTCATCCGTTGTCAGTCCTTTGTCTTTCAACAATTGCAGAATAGCCGCGGTCTGCGTTTCCAGTGTCTCCAGATACGGAAGCAATTCTTTGAATGCCTGCTGAGCCGGGTTGCCGTCCATCTTACCCTCCTACGAACTTAACTTGGATGCTAGAGTTGGTGTAACCGGCCAAGCAGAGCACTTACTTTCCAATACAAAAAGTGCTGAAAATCAGATTCAAAATGTCGTCGGTGGTGGTAGCTCCAGTGATTTCATCGAGCGGACTGAGGGCGCTATAAAGATCCAGGAGAAGCATTTCGTGCGGAATACTGTTCTGGACGGCGATGTTGGCGGCTTGCAGGGCCGTGAGCGAATCGTTCACATAATTTTGATGACGCGTGCTGGTAAGAAACCCTGTTTCATTTTGCGTGGCGGCGTTCCCTCGAATGTGACGCAGAATCTCAGCTCGCAAGTCAACGATTCCGTCGCCCGTGGTCGCGGAGGTTCTGATTCGTGGCAATTCATCTTCGTCGATGGACGGTTTTGACACGGCCAAGTCTGATTTGTTTTCAACTATGATTGCCCGTCTTCCCTTGGTCTGACTTAATAGCTCGTGATCTTCCTCGGCAATGTTCTGAGTCAAATCCAGCACGACGAGGATGAGGTCGGCGTCGGCGAGTGCCTCCATTGATTTGCGAATGCCGATGCTTTCCGCTTCATCCAGCGCTTTCCGAATGCCGGCTGTGTCGACTAAGTGGACGGGAATGCCGCCAATGGCGACCGTTTCAGTTACCAGGTCGCGAGTTGTGCCCGGCGTCGCCGTGACGATGGCTCGTTCATTCTCAACCAGACGGTTAAAGAGGCTCGACTTCCCTACGTTGGGACGGCCAACGATCGCGAGCGTCAGTCCTTCATGCACAATTTTCCCGTAGTCAAACGATTTGGCCAGTTCTTCCAGCGGAGCATGAACAGCAGCGATGCGGTCCATTATTGCTGGGGCGGGCAGAATCGAGATGTCGTCCTCGGCGAAGTCGATTCCTGCCTCTAGAGTCGCAATTAGCTCGACAAGGTTTTTCTTGATCGGCTGAAGGCGGTGTGAGAGTGCACCGTCGAGTTGCTGCGCGGCAACCTTGGCCTGGTACAACGTCTGCGATTCGATGAGGTCGCGGACGGCCTCGGCTTGCGTCAGGTCGAGGCGTCCATTGAGGAAAGCTCGCATTGTGAATTCGCCGGGCTCGGCCAAACGCGCGCCCGCAGCGAGAGCAAGGTCGACGACGTGGCGAAGAACGACCGGCGATCCATGGGCAGAAATCTCGATAATGTCGTCGGTTGTGTAGGAGTGGGGTTTGGCGAAATAGGTAACGACTACTTCGTCGATCCGCTGCTCGTGTGGCGCGGCCGCCCTCGGCCGCGTGACCTCTGCAATGGATTGGTGGTCCGCGCCTGAACCGGGCAGGATGCCCTCGCGGGCGGGGGCGCCCGCGCCACACATTCCTGGTTCGATTAGCTCTCCCAATACCGCTTGGCCCGGTTGCAGTTCGCGTTTCAGGCGCAGCATCGGAAGCGCGATAGCGCGTGCTTCCGGCCCCGCGATGCGGATGACGCCGATCCCGCCACGCCCCGGCGGAGTAGCAATGGCGACGATGGTGTCGTCGAGGTTCACGGAAAGATTGTAGCGGCCGAAAGGTATCAGTCATAATTTCTCGACTTCTTCCTTGCGTGCTAGACTTCGCGTTAAGGTGCCGCCCCATGAAGCTCAGAGTTTTGTTTTGTGCCTTCTTTGTACTCGGCCTCTTCAGCGTCGATGCCCTGAGTCAAGGACCTCCACCAAAGAAATCGACTTATGACACCTTAGTCGAAAGGCTCAAAAGTAATGATAAGACCGTCGATTTCAAAGAACTCCGCCTGGCATACGCCGACTCTCCCAACATGGACAAGGGTCCAGATACTGAAGCACAGAAGAAAGCGATGATGACCGCGCTAAATTCTCATGATTTCGCTGGCGGCTCTGAAGAATGCTGACGTTGTGCTAGCGGCGAACTATGTTGACATGGACGCGCATTACGTTGAGTACATAGCGAATCGTGAGCTCAAGGCCTCGGATCAAGCGGAGTTCCACAAATTTGTGTTGCAAGGACTATTGAAATCAATCACGGATTCCAGCGACGGCAAAACTCCCGAGACGGCATTCCAGGTAATTGAGGTCCATGAGGAATATGTGCTGCTTCACTTCATGGGAGTTGGCCTGCCAGAATCGCAGGCTTTATTGCACAAAAATGGCCACGCCTACGACGAGATTAAATTCAAAGATCCCAAGTCAAACGAAGAAGTGACGCTATATTTCAACGTTGATATTCCAGCCAAGCGTGGGCTGTAGCAATGGCTTAGGGAATTCTTCTGGCTGCAGCTTTCGCTGCGGGTTTGTAGTCTTTCGGATATACCACCAGGCAGCGCCTACCGCCTTCGCCTTGACTCTCGGTGCGAAGGTCCGCATGATCGCGCAGCGCCAGGTGAACGATGCGACGCTCGCGGGATGACATGGGAGCGAACTCGTAGGGCAGTCCTGTTTTGCGGACTCTTTCGGCAGCGACGTCCGCAGCTACTCGCAGTTCTTCCAACCTCATCGCGCGCTGATTCATACAGTCGAAGCGAATCTTTTCGTGCTCGTTGCCGGGCAGGCGAAGCATTTCAAGCGCTAACAGTTCGAGGGAACGCAGCAACTCTCCTCCGCGTTCGAGGACCAAAGAAGAGTCTGGGCCAGAGAGTTCGATCATAATTTCCGGACGCTCCCAATCACGCTCATCTGGGAGCGGAGGATCAACCGTGATTCGATATCGCAGATGCAGTCCGCCGTGTGTGACGACGTTGCGCAAGAATTCATCGATCTTCTTAGCGGCAGCGATTTTGTCGGGAATGGGCATAACAAAGAAGCTATCAGCCTTCAGCTATCAGCCTTCAGCTTGAACCTTTTAATTCTAAGTCGTAGTTCAGCACGAAAAAGTTGAGCCATTTCGCTTGATCTCTGCAAAGTAAAAACTTGTTCCCGGTGGAGGCTGAAAGCTGACGGCTGATAGCTGACAGCTAACTCTTATCTTTCTTCCGCGCCCTCTTCAACGCTATCTCACGCATCTCACGGCCGAACTTGGTTCTATTCATTATCGCCTGCTGAGCGATTGAGATCAGGTTGCTTTCGGCGTAATAAAGATTTAAGCCTGCGGCCAGATTATAAAAGATAAAGCCCATCATAAGGGGCATCATCACATTCATCATTTTTTGTTGCGATGGATCCATGCCCGCTTGCGGCGTCATTCTTTGGGTCACGATCATGCTTACAACTAGCAACGTCGGAAGAATAAAATATGGATCGCGCGACGACAGATCGCTGATCCAGAGCCAGGGCGCATGACGCAAATCGAGCACCACTCCCAACATGCGGTAGTAGGCGAAAATGAAGGGCATTTGAATCAGCATGGGAAGGCATCCACCAGCCGGGCTTACTCCCGCCTTTTTTTGGATATCCCAAATCTCCTTATTCATTTCCTGCTTGCGCGGATCCTTCATGCTGTACTTCTTGTACTTTTCCTGAACGGCCTTTATCTGTGGCTGAATCCGCTGCATCTTCAGCATCGATTTCATGCTTGAGATTCGCAAGGGCAAGAGCGCCAACGAAATGATCAGGGTCTGTACGACGATGGCCCAGCCCCAGTTGGGAACGACATGTTCGTAGGTCCATCGCAGCCACAAAAACAGAGGACGGGCAATAATCCCGAGATAACCAAAATTCACCACCGAGCGCAGATCGGGGGGAGCGTCCACGATGGTGGGCACTGGCACGGACTCAACTATCTGAAGAGATTTGGGGCCTACATAAAGTCGCTCACTGGTCGCGCCCGTTCGACCTCCGACCGCGGCGCCTAGAACATCCACCTTGGTCAGTTCCTGAGGTTTCTTGGGATCGTTCGGCACGTCTATGGAGTTACGCAGCGTAACCAACGCTGTGGATTGCGGGTCGTCGGGAATAAACACCGAAGCGAAATACTGGTCGCTCACCCCTGCCCAACTGAAGGGGCCGGGCAGCGTATTGCCACCGCTTATTTTCTTGATGTCCAGCCGCTCGGTCTTGTCGTTGTACTGATACTCAATTTGAGCGGAGTGATATGCCGCCCCCGTGACTTGATCTCCGAAGCCGGCGGGCCACATGGGACAAGCAGGAATCGAGTGATCGTTGGCGATGACCGACGTCTTAGCACCCAACACGTATTGTTCGCCCGGGGGAGTTGATTTCTGATTACTACGAGCAATTCGGAAGCTGAAAACCTTGGTTACAGAAACATCCTTGTCGGCGTATTCGAAAGTTATGGTTCGTATAGCGCTTTGATCCGGAGCGGCAGAATCATTTGAGGAAACGACGTAGAGCGCTGAGCTCAATTTACTGCGCAACGCCGGGTCATAACTCCACAACGAGAGTGGATACCCGTACTTTTCCGCCGCAACATTGTTCACTAATTCCAGCGGATGGCCCTGATCATCGTCAAATTTTTTGAGGATCCAGGACGTGGCTTGCGCACCACGATTAGAAAAGGTGATTCTGTATACATCATTTTCAACTACCGTTTGAGACTCCCCGGCGGCCTGCTTTGTGGCAGTCGTCTCCGGAACGCCCCGAGTTGTGGAAGCGCGCGATGGTTCAGTCGATTGAACATTGCCAGCCTGGTAAGGCTGCTGATTCTCCGCCTGAGTCTTAACCGGAGGCGGTACCGCTTGCGGGAAGTATTTCTTGAGCAGCGGCTGAAAGGCAATGATGACGAGGAACGTCAGCGCGAAGACGAGAAGCAGTCGCCGCTCGGTGCCGGGGTCTTGTTGAGGATTTGAGAAGTCTGCCAAGATTTTCTTACTCAGTCGGCGGTCGTACAACGGGGCTGTAGAGCAGTGTCGGAATATTTCTGTGGCACCGGGTCGTAGCCTGCCGCGGCGAAGGGATGGCAGCGGAGAAGCCTCCCAATTGTCATCCAAGAGCCACGCAGGACACCGTGCACCTCGATACCCTGCATCGCATATTCTGAACAGGTGGGCCGATAACGGCACGACGCACCAAACCACGGTGAGATTGCGAACTTGTATCCTCGCAGCAATTGTAGGGCGATAGTCTTAGGCACTTGTTTCATCTTAGAAATTCGTTCCGGCCGGTTTTTGAAAACTTTTGTACGACATCGAACGCGCGCTTAATCTGCTCTAGCAGCTCGGGAAACTCTGCCCTCACTAATGACTTCTTTGGGTTAATCACCAGATCGACGCAAACACTTTCGTCCATACGGTTCGAGCGAACGGCCTCACGCAAGCGGCGCTTCATGCGGTTGCGGTCCACGGCGCCACCGAGCGCGCGGCCGACGGTAAATCCGATCCTGGGCCCACCGGGTGTTGCACGCTCCAAGTAAAACATAGTGAAGTGACTGGCGAAATGACGTTTGCCCTGCTTGTAAACGCGCTCAAAATCAGAATGCCGCAGCAATCTGGCGCTGCGCGGAAAGCTCCCACTCTTAACCAAGCCAGACAGTTCTGTGGGGCGATTCGGAGCGTCGGCGCACACTATTAAATCCAAAATTCAGATTGCAGTCCGGCCCAAAAAAGGAAATCAATTATTCCCGGAAACCGGGTTTCACGGATACACGCTTGCGGCCCTTGGCGCGACGGCGCGAGATAACCGCCTGCCCGCTCTTGGTTTTCATACGCGTCCGAAAGCCATGGGTTTTCGAGCGGTGGCGTCGGTTAGGTTGGAATGTACGCTTCGGCATGAAAAATAGATGCTCCTGATCTTAAGCACAAAATGAAATAAGCGCCTTCGGGCGAACGATAAGTATAAACGACCCACAGCGCAGCCGCAAACGGAGCTCGTCGCACGGGAAACATTTTGCTTAATCCGCGTACTTACTTTTTGGTTATGAATCGGCACGGTGGCTTCAGCGTTTAACGCTCTATGCACCATCCCCGCGGCAGTTATATCCCTGATACTTGACAGATTTTTTTCAGCGCGTGTTGAATCGGGAGGAAACAAAAAATCGCAGCATAAGACTTCCGCGCTCAGAAAAAAATTGTGCTAGTATGCCGGACTGTCCTACTTTAGGATTTGTTTTGGCATTTGGCGCAACCACACAGCTCAAGACTGAAGCTGCTTCGCTAGAAAATACCGGACACTGACCTCGGGCGGCAGTGCCCAGAAGACCTCAAATTATGTCTGTTCCAAGTCCAAGTTTAGTACCCAATCCGTGGTTGCGCATTTTGGATGCGCTGGAAAAAAAGATCAATCGCCACTCCTACGACACCTGGCTGAAGCCGACGCGCTACAGTCACTCGAGTGGCGGAATTTTATTTGTCAGGGTCCCGACCCAGGAGTTTCGCCATGTCGGAGATAAGTATGCCGACCTAATTCAGGAGGCGCTGGATAATTTGGGTCTTGAATATCAGGACGTGCAATTTGTGACTCCGGAAGATGATCCGGCATCGACTCTGGTTCGGCATGATGGCGGCCTTTCCGCCCGCGTAACCGCCGCGCCGGCTGCGGCTCAGTCTCGCTTCGACTGGGATGGCGCTGCGCAACTGAATCCTCGGTACACGTTTGACGCGTTTGTGATCGGGAGCGGGAACCAGTTCGCCCATGCGGCCTGCCAGGCAGTCGCCGAGCGCCCTTCGAAGGCTTACAACCCTCTCTTCCTTTATGGCGGAGTCGGCATGGGGAAGACCCACCTGATGCAGGCTATCGGGCACGAAATCAGGCGCCGCCAGCCGCAATCGGCTATCTGCTACATCTCTAGCGAGAAGTTCACCAACGAGATGATCAACTCGTTGCGTTACGACAAAATGACCAGCTTCCGCGACAAGTTCCGGAACGTCGACGTATTGCTGGTAGACGACATCCAGTATGTTGCGCAAAAGGAACGTACGCAGGACGAGTTCTTTCATACCTTCAACGCGCTGCATGAGTCGATGAAGCAGATCGTGCTCGCCAGCGATCGTCCACCCAAGGAGCTGGCAGAGATCGAAGACCGTCTTCGCAGCCGCTTCGAGTGGGGACTGATTGCCGACATCCAGCCACCCGACCTCGAAACCAAAGTTGCGATTCTGCAGAAGAAATCGGAGCAGGAAAAAGTTACGCTGCCTACCGACGTGGCACTATATATCGCTTCCAACATTCGTTCCAACGTTCGAGAGCTCGAAGGCGCTCTGATCCGGCTGGTTGCCCACTCTTCGTTGATTGGCGCCGAGATCACGCTGGCTTACACGCAGCAAGTGCTTAAGAATTTCATTGATTCACAAGCCAGAAAAGTTACGATCGAATCCATTCAAAAGGCGGTTGCGGAGCAGTTTGGATTGCGGTTGGTCGAGATTAAAGCGAAAAACAATTCGCGTTCCATCGTTTATCCCAGGCAGATTGCCATGTACCTGGCGAAGCACATGACGGAAGCATCGCTACCCGAGATCGGACGTCAATTTGGCGGCAAACATCACACCACCGTTTTGCACTCCGTCGAAAAGATCGACGCAGTCCGCAAGACCGACAAAGATTTGAACCGCCTGTTGAATAAAATGACTGAGCAACTTGGCGGATAGCTCTTACTGCTGGTTTTTTGGTTTTATATTTTGATATAAGAAAAGTCGTCGAAGGATCGCGGTACCACGGGGGACTTGAGTATGCCGGTAGAAGCAATCGCATCTGCGATCGGAACGGCAACAATGGAGATCACTGTCAGCAAGTTCGAACTTCTGCGAGAACTCACCGCGACGCAGGGAGTGGTCGAGCGCAAGACTACCATTCCCATCCTGTCGAATTATCTTTTTGAAGCTGGCGGCGACAGACTTTCTCTGACTGCGACTGACCTGGACTTGAGCTTGCGTACCTCGTGCGCGGCGAAAGTAAAGAAAGAAGGCTCGTGCACAATTCCAGCGCGCAAGCTTCATGACTACGTCAAACTCCTGCCGGACGCTGATATCACGATCAAACTTCTGGAAAATCACTGGGTAAGCATTCGGTGCGGCCGGTCGAACACGAAGATGGTCGGCATGGCGCGATCGAATTTTCCAAGTCTACCGGTGTTCCCTTCCGCGGGCGTGGTGAAGATTCCATCGCAAGTGTTGCGGTCGATGATTGCGAAGACGGGATTCGCCATCGCCAGCGAAGAGTCGCGTTACACGCTGAATGGGGCGCTAATGGTGCTGAAACCGGAGTCGATCGTTATGGTCGCAACGGACGGACATCGGTTAGCCCACATTGAACGCACGGGCGAGAAGTTCGAAGGAGTATCTGGCGAACTGAAGACCTTGGTGCCGAAGAAGGCGATGGATGAATTGAAATCGTTGCTTGACTCTACTGACGCGGAGGAAATTGAGTTTGCGAAAGACGAGTCGACCCTGTTCTTCCGAATTGGTCCCAGGCTTTTAACTTCGCGGCAGCTTACCGGACAATTCCCCAACTACGAAGCTGTGCTTCCCAAAGACAACAGCAAGAGCATTAATTTGCACGGAGGTGAGTTTAGCGCGGCGATTTCCCGCGTGGCTCAATTCGCCGATGAGCGCTCTCGAGCGGTCCGGATAAAACTGGAAAAGGGAGAATTAAAGCTTTCCGCTTCGTCAACCGAAACCGGGGAATCGGAAGACACCATTGAAGCCGATTATGACGGTGACGTTCTAACCATAGGTTTCAATGCTCAATACATTTTGGATTTCCTGAAAGCTGTCGGCAGCGGAGACGTGAAGCTTGAGCTAAAAGACGCCCAATCCGCGGGCCAACTTCGCCCCGCAGAAAATGAAGATTACAAGTATCGGTATATCGTAATGCCCATGAGAATCTGAGCGGCTATCGCGCTGCTTTCAATTTGCCTTTCCGCTAACTCTCTCTAGAGGAGCCTTCCCATGCTAAGCGGATTCAAGCAGTTTATTCTTCGCGGCAACGTCGTCGACATGGCCGTCGGCGTGGTTATTGGGGCGGCGTTCGCTTCGGTGGTGGGAGCGTTTACAAAGGATTTATTGACGCCGTTGATTGCGGCGATCGTGGGGAAGCCTGATTTCTCGGCCATCACCTTTACTGTAAATGGAAGCGTGTTCGCCTTGGGCGATTTTCTGAACGCGCTTATTTCATTCTTATTGGTGGCGGTGGCTGTGTATTTCTTTGTGATCACTCCCATCAATGCGCTGGTCGCTAGAATGCGAAAAGCGACTGCACCAGCCGATCCGACGACTAAGAAGTGTCCTGAATGTCAGAGCGAGATTCCCATCGATGCCAGGCGTTGTGCGCACTGCGCACAGCCAGTCGCAGCGTAGCACCGCCGGTACCATTGCGTTCTTGTCATTCCGAAGGGATTCATCCCTGAGGAATCTGCTGTTCCGCTGACAAAAGCAGATTCCTCGCGGACTGCGTCCACTCGGAATGACAAGTTTCCAAAAATTTAAGCTACCGTCTCGCGGCTGGTACCTTGACTGGCTCCTGATTCACGCTCGGCATGGTCGTCACGCGGCTAGTCGGCGTAGGAGTCGGAGCGGGTGCTCCGGCAGCAGCGGCGGCTGCAACTGTGGGCGTCAATCCCAAATGTTTCCGCACTTCGGCTTCGAGTTTGACCATGGTGTCTTTATTGTCTTTCAGGAATTGGCGGGCATTCTCGCGGCCTTGGCCGATTCGTTCACTCTTGTAGCTGTACCATGCTCCGGATTTCTCCAGCAGACCTGAATTCGCAGCAATATCCAACAGATCGCCTTCGCGCGAAATTCCCTCGCCATACATAATGTCGAACTCAGCCTCGCGAAATGGTGCCGCAACTTTATTTTTTACAACTTTAATTTTTGTGCGCGATCCGGTAACTACGTCGCCTTCTTTGATTGCGGCAATCCGCCGAATGTCAATGCGTACAGAAGAATAGAATTTCAGGGCGCGCCCACCCGTCGTCGTCTCGGGATTGCCGAACATCACTCCAATTTTTTCGCGAATCTGATTGATAAAAATCAAGCAGGTGCGGGATTTCGAAACGGTTCCTGTCAACTTCCTCAACGCCTGCGACATCAACCGTGCCTGAAGACCCATGTGACTGTCGCCCATTTCGCCGTCAAGTTCAGCTTTGGGCACGAGCGCCGCGACTGAGTCGACCACCAACACATCGATTGCTCCAGAACGCACCAGCGCTTCCGTAATTTCTAATGCCTGTTCGCCATAATCCGGTTGCGAGACCAGCAAGTTGTCGACGTCGACGCCAAGCTTCTTGGCGTATCCCGGATCGAGCGCGTGTTCAGCATCGACAAACGCGGCCATTCCACCAGTCTTCTGAGCCTCCGCGATTACTTGCAAAGCAATCGTCGTCTTGCCGGAAGATTCCGGGCCGAAGATCTCGACCACCCGCCCGCGGGGAAAACCGCCGACCCCGAGCGCCGCGTCGAATGAAATCGCTCCGGTAGGAATCACGGAGATCGGAACAATCGCCTCTTTCGAACCCAGGCGCATGATTGATCCCTTGCCAAACTGCTTTTCAATTTGTGCGAAGGCAAGATCGATAGCTTTAGAACGGTCGTCAGGCATTATTGCTGCTCCTTTTTATAAGCAATGATGTAGTAAGCGCGGATTATACACTTGAGGCGAAGCGAATAAAAGGCGAATCTAATTTAAAGAATGGTGTTTGTTCCGAAATGAACCAATTCAGTCCACATCCTTGGAAGTTGCCGCGGGACGCAAAAATCTATACTGATCCCGGAACCCGCACCAGACGCCCAGTTGGAACGCAATAGTCCAAGTGAACTACTCCCAATCTAATCTCAAACGTCGACAGTTAGTGCAAAGTCTTTCATCTTGACAGAGGTGCTGCCATGACGCATCCTCAGGCTGCGCACGGCTCGCGTGGTGGAAAGTGTTTTTCAACGCGAGACGGTGTGTCCGCTGTATTTCCCTTGTTTTCCCAGGAGATTTGGTTTGGACTGCCGTTTTCGCGCGGTGGCTAAAACCAATTAGATTAGGCAACTTTTCTAAGAGGATATTTTTCATGCCGCCACGCCGTTTCGCATTCGTTCGCTTCAAAACTGTTGCCCTTTTCTTGTTTGCTCTCATCGTTCCTTCCCTGCTGACGCTTACAAACCCAACATTTGCGCAAGAGTCGTCGACCCAGCCTCTCGCGGTGCCGTCCACGCCCATAATCCACATGGTGCGGAAATCCGACGATCTTAGCGCACTGTCAAAACTCAATCAGCTTAGTCCCGCAGCGCATCTCGATTACTATGGTGGACCTGTCGTATCCAATCTTCAGGTAGTTGTGGTTTTCTGGGGACCCAACGTAAGTTCGACGGTCACAAGTCAAATCGGCGGTTTCTTCCAGGCAATAACCAACAGCACCTATTTCGATCTAGTCAGCGAATACAGCACGAGCATCACGCCAACGGGTGGTGGGACGGGCACAAATCAGTCAATCGGACGAGGCGACTATGGCGGCGCTTACACCATCAGCCCTTCGCTTTGCGCCAACGCTCCATGCACACTGGCTGATGCGCAAATAAAAGCAGAACTCCTGAGTCAGGTTAGCGCGGGCAACTTGCCCCCACCCACACTCGATGCCAACGGAAATGTGAACACACTCTACATGACGTACTTTCCTCACGGCGTCACCATCACACAAGGTGGATATACCAGTTGCGCGGCCTTTGGATTTTGCGCCTACCACGGAACGACGTCTTTTACTTTCAATTCCAAGCATTTGCTTTATGGGGTCATGCCTGACTTCGGTCTCGGCAGCGGATGCGATTCTGGATGCGGCGCCGGAAGTGAGTTTCAGAACATCACTTCAGTGTCAAGTCACGAGATGATTGAAACTGTGACCGATGCTGATGTGGGTATTGCCACGGTTTTTGGTCCGCCTCTGGCATGGTATGACCCAAACAACAGTGACCAGAACGGCGGAGGAGAAATCGGGGATATTTGTAATGCTCAGCAAGCGCAGGTTTCGGCGGGGGGGGCCACGTACACGGTTCAAAAAGAGTGGTCCAATTTCGCAGGTGCCTGCGTAAGCATTGGGGCGCATCCCAGCTTACAGTTGACGGCGCCGGGCACGGCCGCAAGCGGAACGTCGTTCAATTTCACAGTCACCATTCAAAATCCCGTTGGCTCGAGCACCGATACAAGTTTTACCGGCACAGTTCACTTCACAAGCAACGACTCCCAAGCGGTGCTCCCGGCGGACTACGCATTCACTTCTGCGGACAAGGGAACACAAACGTTTGGGGCGACTCTAAAGACCAGCGGTACTCAGACAATTACCGCGACGGACACAGTGAATGGAGCAATAACGGACGCTGCCACAGTAGCTGTGAGTGGTGCGGTTCAAGCACCGGCCATCACCAGCGCAAACAACACGACGTTCGTAACCGGCGCGCCCGGCACATTTACTGTGACGACGACAGGTTCGCCGATTCCATCACTGACCCGGACCGGAGCCCTGCCAGGCGGAGTGACGTTTGTCGATAATGGGAACGGAACTGGCACGCTAGCAGGAATACCTGCCGCTGGAACGGGTGGAACTTACAGCATTCTCCTTAGAGCGCATAACAGTGCGGCCCCCGATGCGACGCAAACCTTTACCCTGACCGTGAATTCTGCGCCCGCCATTACCAGCGCGAATAGCACCACGTTTACAGCGACATCGGCGGGTACGTTCACGGTGACCGCTACCGGTTCGCCTACTCCGACATTAACGAAGACGGGAGCTCTGCCGGGCGGCGTGACGTTCGTTGATAATGGGAACGGAAGGGGAACTCTGAGCGGCACACCTGTCGCCGGGAGCAATGGAGCCTATAATCTCGTTTTTACCGCCCGCAATTCTACATCTCCCGATGCAAGCCAGAACTTTACCCTGACCGTAAATTCAGGGACTCAAGCGCCAGCCATCACCAGCGCGAACAATACGATGTTCACAATCGCCGCGGCCGGAACGTTTACTGTGATCGCAACCGGTTCGCCCACCCCATCACTCAGCAGGACCGGAGCTCTACCCGGCGGCTTATCGTTCGTCGACAATGGCAATGGAACTGGCACGATCAGCGGTACACCCCCTGCCGGAACCAAGGGGACTTACAACATCGTGTTCACGGCCCATAACAGCGTGGCTCCTGACGCCTCGCAGAGCTTCACACTGACCGTAAATTCAGCAACTCAAGCGCCAGCGATTACCAGTGCAAGCAATATAGTGTTTAACACCGGGGCGGCAGGTTCGTTCACCGTGACCTCGACCGGTTCGCCTGTTCCGGGAATAGCCAGAACCGGAAGTCTGCCTACAGGTGTGTCGTTTGTCGATAATGGGAATGGCACAGGCACGCTCAGCGGATCGCCCGCTGCAGGAACCAACGGGACTTACAGCCTCGTCTTTAAAGCGCATAACGGAGTGTCTCCGGCGGCGACCCAGAACTTCACGCTGACCGTGAACGTTCCTCCGGTGATCACGAGTGCTAACAACACACTGTTCACCGCCAGCTTGCCGGGTACATTTACCGTGACCGCGACTGGCTCTCCCACTCCGGCGCTGACCACAACTGGATCCCTCCCGGCCGGAGTGTCGTTTGTCGACAACGGGGATGGAAGCGGAACTCTCGGCGGGACGCCCGGTGCGGCAACTAATGGAACCTACAATATTGTCTTCACGGCCCACATCGCCGGGTCTCCCGACGCAACGCAACCCTTTATCTTAACTGTGAACCCGGGGCCTCAACCCCCGGCAATTACAAGCGCGAACAATGCGTCGTTCACTGCGGGCACGCCGGGTACGTTCACTGTGACTGCGGTGGGTTCGCCCACTCCGTCGCTAACCAAAACCGGAGCTTTACCGGGCGGAGTAACGTTTAGGGATAACGGAAACGGAACGGCTACTCTCGGCGGAACCCCCACAACCGGAGGAATTTTTAGCATCACCATTAAGGCGCACAACACGGCATCTCCCGACGCGACCCAGAAGTTTACCCTTACTGTGAATTCCACGCCCCCGCAAGTGAGTCTCTCCGCTGCGAGCGTTAACTTCGGCGACGTAAATCTGAACACCACCGCGCAAGAAGTTGTGACCGTAAAAAACACAGGTGGATCGAATCTTTCCATCAGCAATATCTGGCTGACCCAGGGCGTGACCAACGCCTTCAATCTCACTACCGACTGCGGCGCGTCGCTCCTGCCATCAAAGACTTGCACAGCGACCATAACCTTTTCCGAGTCAGTTCAGAAAACTCTGGCTGCAACCCTGCACCTCAATGACAACGCGGCGGATAGTCCTCAAACGGTGGCAATCACAGCACACTCCACCAATGCGCAAATCCGCTTCTCTCCAGCAGCCTTAACGTTTCCAGGCACGCCCGTTGGAAGCAGCCAAGTCATGACCGTGACGATGACGAATATTGGAACCTCAGACATGCCTCTCGGAACCTCCAAGTTCAGTGGCACGGATGCTTCTGACTTCACCTACACCGACAACTGTCCCACAAGCCTTGCGCCCAACACCAAGTGCACCATCAGCGTAGAGTTTGCGCCAACAGCAGCGGGATTTCGCAGTGCAGGCCTTTTAGTAAGAGCTAACGGGGGATTGACCCAGCAGACGATACCTGTAAGCGGCACCGGCGACTAATTCGCCGACATCTCGCGCCTTTCGTTGACTTGAAGACCACATCCCGCCTACCATGTCCCGGACTGGATCTCGGACTGGAATGATTGGCGAAACCATTTCGCACTACCGCATAGTCGAGAAACTGGGCGGCGGCGGGATGGGCGTGGTCTACAAAGCCGAAGACCTCGAGCTTGGACGCTTCGTCGCGCTGAAATTCCTTCCTGAAGAACTTTCCCAGGACTCCCAGGCACTCGAGCGCTTCCGGCGCGAAGCGCGCGCTGCGTCGGCCCTAAATCATCCCAACATCTGCACCATTTACGAAATCGGCAAGCACGACGCCCAATCCTTCATTGCGATGGAGTTTCTGGAAGGGACGACGCTGAAGCATCGCGTCACTCTGCACCCGCTCGAACTTGGATTGCTATTCACTCTGGCGATTGAGATCGCCGACGGGCTCGAGGCGGCGCACTCCAAGGGCATTGTTCATCGCGACATTAAGCCAGCGAACATTTTCGTCAGTAATCGTAATCACGCCAAGATACTCGACTTCGGATTGGCGAAAGTCGGCGTCGGATACGGCCGTGGTCTCGAAACTTCAGAACCCAACGGAGCCACCGTCGATGTCCGCGTCGAACACTTGACGTCGCCAGGGGCTGCCGTGGGAACCGTGTCATACATGAGCCCGGAGCAGGCACTGGGTGAGGAATTGGACGCGCGAACCGACATTTTTTCCTTCGGAGTCGTGCTGTATGAAATGTCGACAGCTCGTCTTCCATACGAGGGAAGCACTTCTGCAGCGATTTTTAACTCGATTCTGAACAAGGTTCCAATCGCGCCTGTCCGGTTGAATTCCGAACTTCCGCCGGAACTGGAGCGCATTATCAACAAAGCCTTGGAGAAAGACCGCGATCTCCGCTATCAAAGCTCAGCCGATTTAAGAGCGGACTTGAGGCGGTTACAGCGAGACTGGCATCCATCATCGCAAAAGATGGCGCCTGCGGTTGCAGGAAGCCAAATCACGCCGCCGGCCGAGAACGAACAATTAAAAACCACACCTGAGCCGAAACCAGCGAGGCTCCCGCTTGTGATTGGGCTTGCGGCGTTGGCAGTCGTCGCGGCTGGCCTCACCGCTTTCTGGATCGGTCAGCGCTCGGCTGCGCGGCCCGTACCTACATTCCGCGAATTGAGCTTCCGGCGGGGTGCGTTGCTTGCGGCCAGGTTCGCCCCGGATCCGCGATCTGCGATTTATAGCGCGGGCTGGGAAGGCAAGCCGGAAGCGGTGTTTATCAGCTCCGCAAATTCGACCGAGTCCCGCGATCTTGGGCTTCCAGAAACCGAGGTGCTGGCGGTTTCGTCGGGCGGACAAATGGCGGTATTGCGCCATTTTGGCCTCAGCCCCAATCACTTCACGCATCGCGGAACTCTGGCGCAAGTTTCCATCGGCGCCGATGCTCCGCGCGATCTTCTGGACAATGTGGAAGCTGCGGACTGGGCTCCTGATGGAAACACACTTGCCGCTGTACATGTCGTGAACGGCCAGAGCCGAATCGAGTATCCAATCGGCAAAGTTCTCTATGAAACCGCGGGATGGATCAGCCACCTGCGCTTCTCGCCGAAGGGTGATCGCATAGCATTCATCGATCACAATCTTTTGGGAGATGACGGAGGCACGATCAGTGTCGTTGACCTCAACGGCAAGAAGTCTGATCTTACCGAGCGGTGGGCGAGCGCGCTCGGCGCCGCGTGGTCACCCTCGGGAGACGAAATCTGGTTTACCGCGACAGCCACTGGGTTCAGCAGATCTCTTCGGGGGGTCACTTTGTCGGGCACGCTTCGCGAACTGCTGAGTGCTCCCGGAACCCTTACTCTGCACGACGTCGGGGCGGGCGGCCGCGCCCTGATTTCCCGCGATGCAATGCGCGCCGGAGCCATCGGTATGGCCCCTGGCGAGAGCAAGGAACGCGATTTAAGCTGGCAGGACTGGACGGTCCCGACGGACATATCCGAAGACGGAAGAACCATGCTGTTCATCGAGGCGGGCGAGGCAGGCGGCGGTGACTACGCAGTCTTCACTCGCGATACCAATGGAAATTCCGCCGTCCGCCTGGGCGAAGGTTCTGCCTATGCCTTGTCGCCGGACGGTAAATGGACACTCGTCTTGCGTCAGAACATGACTCCTCCAGACTTTGTGCTTCTTCCCACCGGCATCGGCCAGCAAAGAGCTGTTCCGACGGGTGGCGTGATTCCAAATTTTGGAATGTTCCTCCCCGACTCCACAAAGGTGCTGTTTGATGGTCACGAGCCGGGCCACGCTTCACGAGTCTATGTAATGGATCTCGCGGGCGGTAAGCCTCGCCCAATCACGCCGGAAGGCTTCGTTTTAGGAAGTTATCCCCACTCGGTTTCTCCGGATGGACGGCGAATCTCCACAGCCAGCGCCGATGGAATTGCTCTCTTTCCGATCGATGGCGGCGATCCGCAACTAGTTCGCGGTTCACTGCCGTCGGAGACGCCTATGCGCTGGACTAAGGACGGAAGCGCATTACTGGTCGGGCGGCGCGGCGAGACATCCTGTTCGGTCTTCCGCTTGGATCTCGCAACTGGCGCCAGAACAGAATGGAAGACGGTGGGTCCGGCTGACGTCGCTGGTGTAGTAGGTGTTGCGTGCCCTCGGGTTGCCGATGACGAGCAACACTATATTTTCGGATATACCCGCAACCTGTCGGACCTGTTTTTGGTGGAGCATCTGAAGTAGCGATTATTCTGTTCAAGTGGAGGCTATGTGCGGCTGACGCTGAACACGCGCGATGTCGGACGAGTCACGATCGTCCGCTGTAGTGGACGAATTATCGCGGGCCCTGAAGCGGAATCGCTACATGCCCACATGGCGCATGTTTTGCGAGATCGCAAAACCATCGTACTCAACTTGTGCGAAGTGGACTTTGTCGACAGCAGCGGACTGGGAGCTATGGTGCGAGCGCTGACCAGTGCCCGTCAAGTGCACGGCGACGTGAAGCTGTGCAATGTGCAAGAGAACATTCACAAAGTTCTCAAGATGACGAATCTCGTGAAGTTGTTCGATACTCTCGATTCGGAGGAGAGCGCGGTCGCCGCGTTTTACCGGCTGACGGGATCGTGGGAGAAGCTGAAGACCACAGGCCCCAGTGTTCTAATTATCGATCGCAGCGCCGACGTTCTGGCCTACTTGCGAGAATTGTTACGGCGCGCGGGCTATCAAGCCTACACCACGAACAATCTGCACGACTCTCTGATCCTGATACGGGTTACGCCTCCTGGCTTACTGTTATTAGGCGCGAACTTGACGGCCAGTCCGGCAACCGAGCAAGCCTTCCAATCTGCTTGCGCCAAGCTGCCAGTGATAGAACTGGGAACGGAATTCTCCACGCTGGAGGCGGGCGAGGCAGCGTCCGGGCTGCTGGAAAAAATCAGCGCCCGGTTGCACCCGCAGGCTGGAATGCCTTCCTAGCGCTAATGCATAAAAAGTGTTGTGCTTTATGGCCTGCTCGGATTCCCAGTGAAATTGCGCTGTTTCACCACTTCGGACGATTGCCTAACCGAATGGCGGCTCGGTAGCTTCCGGTTGGTCGACAAGGCCGGTCGGGTGACGATCCGGGTCATGAAACAATACGGCACTAGCCGAAAGTGTAGCCACGATGAGAACGAAATTGCTGCGATTCGACGGCGCTGTCGAGCGGGATCCCGCCATCGATGGGTGGATGAAAGAGCATGCAGGTGGATTGGGAGCCATCGCGCAGAAGTGGTTTGAGGTTATGCGAAGATGCGGGGACGAAGTCCGGGAGCTTTTGCATGACGGCTGTCCGGTTGCATGTTTGGGCGATGCGCCCTTCGGCTACGTCAATGTATTCACTTCGCACGTAAACGTGGGGTTCTTTCACGGCGCAGCGCTGCCGGATCCGGCGCGTTTGTTGCAAGGCACCGGCAAGTTCATGCGCCATGTGAAGCTGAGACCTGGAACAGCCGCAAACGCCGCAGCGCTAAGTAGGCTCATCGATGCGGCGTACTCTGATATAAAGGCGCGCGTCGAAAACGGCTAGCCCAGGGAAATTTCCGGACATCCTGTGGGGTGTTCTCTAGTATAAGTGCCCTTACCGGGAGGATTTCCAATGATCAGTCGCGGCGAAATCGGACCAGGATTCAACTCGGTTTTCTGCGGTTGTCTGGCTCTGCTCCTACTAGCTTCCGCCTGCAACGAGCAGACGCCGGCAGACACGCGCGCGGCGGATGAAAGTAGTATTAGAGAGATCGAAGCCCAATGGGCAAAGACTGCGGCGGCCCATGACCTGGAGGGCAGCGTCTCGTATTACAGTGATGACGCCACTGTACTGCCTCCAAACGCACCCATCGCCAGTGGTAAGCAGGCGATTCGCGCAGTGTGGGCCTCAGTTCTCGGTCCGGGCGCTTCCTTGTCCTGGCAAGTAAGCAAAGTGGAGGTCTCCCGTTCGGGCGATCTAGCCTACGTTATGGGCGCGTATCAATTTGCCGATAAAGATCCGCAAGGCAGGCCAATGACGGACCACGGCAAGACCCTTGAGGTGTGGAAAAAGCAGGCGGACGGCAAATGGAAGGCAGTGGCTGACAGTTTTAGCTCCGACCTGCCGCCGACGGCGCCTCCGGAGAAAAAGAAAAAAAAGAAATAGGAGCCCTGCCCTACAGACGGCGGATTATTCCTGCCTATTCGGCAAGGGTCTACCGATGATCGCGCGAGTACGAAGCGTCATGGTCGGACGACGGGCAAACCGGAGGTGATCCCCCCTTTTCGTAAGACCCCGAAAAGGATGGGCACACGCCGGTAGTTTGAACCGGCTTATTGAGGGAGTGGAGTGTTTGAATAGACGCCAGTGATGCTTGCGCTTCGCAAGATGCGGCCTCTCCTTCCAGCACTAATCAACGCCTGATACAGAGTCTCTGCGCTTGCCGGGAAATTCACTGGCGAGGGCAGTTTCAGGACCTTATCGAACGCATAGACGGTGAAAACGTAACGGTGAGTGTCGGGTCTAAAGTTCGGCGGCGGACATGGGCCGTCGTATTCGGGAGGGTCAAAAAAGTCGTTGACGATCTGGTTGCCGAACTGGCTTCCGGGGACACCGGCATTCTCAGGAAGTCCGGTCGCGGTCGCGGGGATGTTGTAGATCCCCCAGTGAGTAAAGGCTGCGGTCACGTCGTACATGATCACCGCGAAACTGACTGTGCCTTGTGGGGCATTTGTCCACGAGAGCTCTGGAGATTGGTTTCCGCCGGGACTTCCATCCACTGTGCAGACGTTGGAGCCGTTGACGAGGACGTTGTGAATCATACTGAGGGGCAGAGCCGCGCGATTCGCGAATGTGGTGCTGCTCAATTGGAGCCCACCGCTTTGCGCGGCGGCAGCCAGCGAAAGTAACGACAGCGATAGCATTAACCGACCAAGTCGAATTTGCATTTGACATCTCCTTTATTGCCGCCTCAGATATAGGATTTCATGTCTTCTCCTCCTGATTTGTCCGCGCCCAATTCCAAGGTCAATCACCCACAGATCTAGGTGGCTTAAATTTGATGCCGTGAATTGTAACGAAAGCCTCTACAGGCAACAAGTGCGTTGCCCAGCATCATCGTTGAGGTCCTAAACGAACACGACTGTCTTGTTCTGGTAGACCAGAACACGGTTTTCGAGGTGCCACCGAACGGCACGCGAGAGCACAACCTTTTCTAAATCGCGGCCTTTGGCGACCATATCGTCGACCGTGTCACGATGGGAGACGCGCACTACGTCCTGCTCGATGATTGGTCCTTCGTCAAGCATCGCGGTGACGTAGTGGCTGGTAGCGCCGATCAGCTTCACGCCGCGCTCGAAGGCCTGATGATAGGGTTTCGCCCCGATGAAAGCGGGAAGAAAAGAATGATGGATATTGATCATACGCAGCAGGTATTGGGCGACGAAATCCGGTCCCAGTATCTGCATGTAGCGCGCGAGTACGATCAGGTCGACAACTTGTCCCAGCAAATCCAACATTTCCCGCTCGCACGCGCGCTTGTTTTTTGGGTCAGTCAGCAGGTGGAATGGAACATGATAAAAGTCGGCCAGCGGTTTGGCAGTGGGATGATTGCTGATGATCGTAACGATATCGCAAGCCAGATCGCCTGTGCTGTGCCGATACAACAAGTCGACAAGACAGTGGTGGTAGCTTGAGACCAGAATGGCTATCTTGGGGCGGTAGTCGGTTAATGCCAGGTTGTACTTGATCAGGAAGCGCTCGGCAACTGGCTTGAAAGTTTGCTCGAAATCGGGGATCGGAATATCGAATCCGTCCAAATCCCATTCCAACCTTGATAGAAACAAGTCGCGATCGCGGTCGAGGTGGTCGTCGCTGTGCAAGACGCTGCCATTGTGTGCGATTAGAAATTGAGAAATTGCCGCCACCACACCTTTGCGGGCGAGAGGCATGGGGGCGCTCAGAAGTAAGACAGCTGTGTTCTTCATTTTTGCCCATCATAACCGAAGGGTCTGCCCGAAAATAAGGTGGTAGCAGGGCGAGTTCAAACCCTAAGAACTGCAATTTCTAAGCGCGTCCGTGAACTGGACGGCTTCGCAAGTTAGTGGAGTTTAGGAAAATCTAAACGTAGTCCCCGGTCATGGTGGCGGGTTGGATTGCGGGAGCTTTTGAGATCGTCAGAGCGGTGGTCATTTCTGGTTGCAGCCACTTTTTGACCTCTGGCAGCGCGGCCCGCATAGCGATTTCGCCAGATCGTATTAAATCAGCGCTGTGCTCAAATCCATCGTACTTGCATTGGCTGACGTCGGGCTCAATCACCAGATCAGCCGCTGATCGCCAGAGAGTGCAGTTCATCTCTTGCGCGATGGCGAAGCACTGCCCGATAACATCAAACAAATGTCTCGGACCTTCAGCACCGCTCCATTTTCCTCTGAGATTGACGGCTAGCACCGGATCCGTGCTCATCTCTCGCAATGGCCGCGAGGGAACTGCGTGGGCCAGCATTCCATCAATCAACAGACGGCCGTCAATTTTTACCGGCAGGAACATTCCTGGATAAGCACAGCTGGCGCGCACGGGGTCGATCAATGCGCCGGACCGGAACACGACGCCTTCACCCGTTGAGAAGTCGGTGGCCGCGACGGCCAACGGGATTCGCAATTCCTCGAACGTTCTTACTTTGAGGATGCTGTTAAGAAATCCGATCATGCGCTGGTTGCTGGCAAACCCGTAGCGAGAAAGCGTCCAGCGCGCAAAATGCTTGAAGCGCACGTGAGAAGCTACTTCTTCCAGTTCCGCGACAGAAAGCCCGCTGCAATAGGCGGCGCCAATCAAAGCGCCCACGCTGGTGCCTGCCACAAAATGAATGGGGATATTTTCTTCTTCGAGTACTTTCAGAACGCCGATGTGAGCGATGCCGCGGGCGAAACCGCCTCCCAGAGCCAGACTGATGCCCGATGCGCTTTCGGTCAGATGGGAAGCGCGAGCCGAAAGCTCTCTTCCGAACGCCTGTACTGATCGAACGATCTTTCCCAGGCTCTTCTTTGCTATGTTCGGCCTGGCTATGCTCGGCTTACCGCTTTCCATGGAGACCTCGCATCACGGTCTTTCCCGGATTAACTAACTAGCAAGTTAGATGCCAGCAACCGGCAGTTGCGATATCCAGGCGAGTGTTACCCGCGGGAGTTACCACCGCGGATTTACATGCTAAACCGTATGCGGTGACTAACTACTCTGCTCCTGATAGCTTAGAGCGAATGATCCGTGAGATCTCGGCGGGAGGCGTAGTTGTTCGGCCTAGTCAAAATGGATGGGAAATGGCGGCCATAGAGCCTCAAAAAGCCGCTCCAGTGGCGGTTTCTGTCTCGAATAAGCGCAAGAGTTCACAAAAAATGTTACTTGCTTTACCCAAGGGATTAGTCGATCCCGGGGAGAAACCAGATCAGGCCGCGATCCGGGAAGTTCGAGAGGAGACCGGCCTTTGCGCCCAAATCGTCGCGAAACTTAAGGACATCAAGTACGCTTACATACGTTCGTGGGGCGACCAGCAACGCGTTTTTAAAATTGTGAGTTTTTACTTGTTGCAGTATCAGTCGGGACAAATTGACGACATCGATCCGGGAATGCGGATTGAAGTCAAACGTGCAATCTGGATCCCGCTGAGCGAAGCTGCGAACAAACTTGCCTATCGCGGAGAGCGTGAAGTGGCCGCGCTTGCCGAGGCATATCTGAAATCGCATCCGGAGGAATAGCGTGAAACCGCACGTCGAAAAACATTTCACCGCCGGCAACTTTGTCCGTGACGTTGTGATCGGAATGTCAGACGGGCTGACGGTTCCCTTTGCGTTGGCTGCGGGATTGTCAGGCGCTGTGCAAAGCACGCATCTGGTAGTGGTCGGCGGCTTGGCGGAAATTGCTGCAGGCTCCATCGCGATGGGCCTTGGTGGTTATCTGGCGGCCCGCGGCGATGCTGAGCACTATGAGCAGGAGCGCGGCCGCGAGTATCGCGAGATCAAGGAAATTCCGGAAGAAGAAATGGCGGAAGTGAGTCGAGTGTTTCAGCAGTACGGACTCACGCAGGAGGAAAGCAATTCAATATCGGAGGCGCTGAGCCGGCGTCCCGATGCCTGGGTAGATTTTATGATGCGCTTTGAGTTGGGATTGGAGCCGCCGGAATCCGGCCGCGCGATTACCAGCGCCGCCACGATCGCAGGTGCCTACATTGCGGGGGGAATCATTCCATTGTCCCCGTACTTGGTGCTTTCAAGCGCTTCGCAAGGATTGATGGTTTCGGCGGTCGTTACATTAGCCGCTTTAGGAATTTTCGGATATATAAAAGGAAGCTTTACCGGCACGGGCAAGCTGCGAAGCGCGACACAAACCATGGTCATCGGAGGACTGGCAGCCACAGCAGCGTTTATTCTGGCGAAACTTATTTCTTAATAAAAATAACGTAGGGACAGCTTACGAATTTTTATGATTGGTTTTTGCAAATCCAATTTAGTGCCGGCAGCATTCCCTCCCACCCTTGCGAAAACCGCGCAAGGATGGGGCACCCTCGGCTGGAATGGTGCTGACAAAAAAGCACAAAACTACATGCCTCTAACCGAGGTGCATTCAACCCTATGAAACCGATCCACAAGGTCGCGATTCTTGGCGCTGGAACCATGGGCGCGCGCATCGCTGCTCATTTTGCGAATGCTGGAGTTCCCAGCTTCTTGCTCGATATTGTTCCCGCCGGAGCGACTGGAAACGGCCGCAACGCGATCGCTGCGGCCGGGCTTGAGGCTGCTAAGAAATCGAAGCCAGCCGCCTTTATGAACGCTTCACTCGCACGGTTCGTCACAATCGGAAACTTCGAAGATGATCTCGCTCGCCTCGCCGAAGTCGATTGGATTATTGAAGCCGTTCTCGAAAATCTGGAAGTTAAGCAAACTCTTCTAAGAAGAGTTGAAGCTGTCCGCAAACCGGGAACGATCGTCACGACGAATACGAGCGGCCTCTCGATTGGAAAGATCATTGAAGGATTTTCTGACGACTTGCGCAGCTGTTGGTTTGGCGCTCACTTCTTCAACCCGCCTCGCTACATGCGCCTGCTGGAGATCATACCGACGCCTGAAACGAATCGCGCCGCAATCGACGCCATCACGCCATTCTCGGATGTTCATCTTGGCAAAGGAATCGTTTTCGCGAAAGACACGCCGAACTTCATCGCAAACCGCATCGGTACTTTTTCCGTTATGAACGTCATGCGCCTCATGCAAGAAATGGACCTTACGATCGAAGACGTCGACGCACTCACTGGTCAAGTGCTGGGATGGCCGAAATCCGCGACCTTTCGCACCATTGATCTTGTTGGCCTCGACATCCTCGGACACGTCGCGGGAACCATGACTGAAAACGTCCGCGATGAGCGAAGCGATCTACGATTACCCGAGTTTTTCCAGCACATGCTCGAACGAAAGTGGCTTGGGGATAAAGCCAAAGGCGGTTTTTACAAGAAATTGAAATCTGCCGATGGAGACGGGGAGCGCCTTGCTCTCAATTGGAAGACTCTTGAATACCATCCCCGCGAGAAGCTCAAGTTTCCCTCGCTCGAGATGGCGAAAAATGTAGAAGACACCGGTGCTCGTGTTCGCATGTTGCTCGGGATCCAGGATGGCACTTCATCATCAGGCATTTCGTCAGCAGCGAAAACGGACAAGGCTGGACAATTTTTGTGGGCGGCATTGTCCGATCTGTGGACGTACTCCGCCAATCGCATTCCGGAAATTTCTGATTCGATTGTGGAGATTGATCGCGCCATGCGCCTCGGGTTCAATTGGGAGATGGGCCCCTTCGAATTGTGGGATGCGACCGGCGTCGAGGCAACGGTTGCACGCATGACTCAGGAAGGGAAGCCAGTTTCGTCGAATGTCGAGAAGCTTTTGTTTTCCCGAAACCGATCGTGGTACTCGGAGAATTCAAAGGCGAAATCCCGCCGTGCATATTTTGATCTTAAGACCCTGGCTTACGAACCCGTCGAAATCCCCGCAGGCGTGTGGTCGGTAGCAATTGCGAAGAAATCCTACGGGGTTGTGAAAAAGAATTCCGGAGCTTCGCTGGTGGACATTGGAGACGGCGTTGGATGCATCGAATTTCACTCCAAGATGAATTCCATTGGCACCGATATCGTCCAACTCATTTCGCAGACGTTGAAGCCCGGCGGCCCAGGCGAAAATTTCGACGCTTTCGTCATTACCAACGATGCGGCGAATTTTTCCGTAGGCGCGAATTTGATGCTGCTACTCATGTCAATTCAGGAGGAAGAGTGGGATGACGTGGACCTCGCTATCAAAAGCTTCCAGGGCATGACCCAGGCTATTAAGTTCTCAACCAAACCAGTCGTAGTCGCGCCGTTTGGGCTGACTCTTGGCGGAGGCGCGGAGATTTCTCTGCATGCACCTGCGCTTCAACCGCATGCTGAACTGTATATGGGCCTGGTCGAGGTCGGTGTAGGCCTGCTGCCCGGTGCTGGCGGATGCAAAGAGATGTTGCTGCGGGCGGTTGATAGCGCGACCTCCATTCGTACTGGGGGGCGGGGAGAATCCGTCGAATTAATGGAAGCGATGAAGAAGGCATTCGAAATTGTTGCGACAGCCAAAGTCGCAACTTCTGCACAGGAAGCGCGTGGATTTGGATTTCTCCGCGGAGGCGATCTCATCACGATGAATCGAGAACGAGTTCTCACCGATGCGAAAACACGCGCACTCGAAACGGTGCGCGCCGGGTACGAACCGCCGCAACCGCGCAACGACATCCCGGCTCCGGGCGAGAATATCCTGGCGGCGCTAAGAATGGGAATCCACCTGATGCGACAAGGGGATTACATCACCGAGCATGAAGTAAAAATTGGAACTAAAGTTGCCGAGGTCTTGTGCGGAGGTTGTGTTACACCGGGAAGCCCTGTTAGCGAGCAATATCTTCTGGATCTGGAGCGCGAAGCGTTTAAATCCCTTTGCGGCGAGCGAAAGACTCAGGAGAGACTTCAGTACACCCTTAAAACAGGAAAAACGCTCAGAAATTGAACAAGCTTGCAGAGCTTTTTCGCCAAGTAAAACCTGCTATCGCCAATTACCAGCGTAACTTGAAGGCCCCCACTTCAGTACCTAGGATGACAGAATATGAGCCACCAAGCCCTCTTATTCTGCACCGATGAGAAGACTACCCGGGTTGTCACTCAGGTCCTAACTGAGTTGGATTTTGTGGTTGAACCATGCTGCGAGCCTTTCGTGGCTGTCAAGAAGCTCATGGCAACACAATTCGACGCCATTGTCGTGGATTGTGACAACGAGCAAAATGCGACTCTCCTTTTCAAGAGCGCGCGAAACTCCACATCCAACCAGGGGTCGCTTGCAGTCGCGGTGGTCGAGGGACAGGCCGGTGTCGCAAAGGCTTTCAGGATCGGCGCCAACCTGGTCCTGACGAAACCAATCAATGTAGAACAGTCGAAGGGTACTTTGCGAGTCGCGCGCGGTCTGCTTAAGAAGGCGGAAGCAGGCAAGCCCACTGCGTCTCGTTCGGGAGGCGAGCAGACTTCGAGATTGGGAGCGGGGACGCTGGATCAGACACGAAGCACCGGCGCGCCGCCTGCTTCCTCGCAGAAATCGGTTGCTGCTGCGCCTTTTACTGCTCTCAGGACTCCGAATAATTTCCCAGTTCCCGCGTCTACGGCAGTGAGTTCATCTTTCGAAGTCGCCCACGATGCAACGCCAAAACCGGAGCCGGCAGAAGCCGCTTTCCTCGAATCAATACCCGACCCATTGGCGAACAAACCTGCGGCGCATGTCCCAGAAATTCTTGGGAGCACAAAAAAAGAGAGATCTCCGTGGCAGCCGCTGGCAGGTTCGATCGGAGAACCGAAGGAAACTTCGCCCGGAAGCAATCCGGAGCTCGGGTCTGTTTCTACGGGCAGACGCCCTTTCAGTACCGGGTTTTCGAGCCACGGCACGGGTACTGCTGCTGCTCCAGCTAAAGCGAAAGAAACGTCAGTGCCAGCGATTAACACCCCGAAAACCAGCACGTCGGAAGTCTCAACGCTTCACAACGTTCACGAAGCTGCCGCTGAAACGTCAAAGGCAGAATTCCCTGAGGGCGAAACAACTGGCGATACTCCACAGTTCACGCAGTCGGCTCACGAGACCAAGAGCAGCAAGATGCCTATCATCGCGGCAACTGTCGTCATAGCGATGGCTGCGGCCGGATATTTCGGCTGGAGCAGGATGCATGTCGGCCATAGCTCCTCTGTCGCACAGGATCAACCGACCGCGGCTGCCGTCGGATCGTCTCGAGTGCCATCTTCGGCTACAGAATTTGGGCAAGCGGATGGACAGGCCACGCCGCAATCCCAGGCACCGGGGCAGTCGTCGCCGTCCCCGTCACTGCCGAATCAACCGCAACCAACGACCAGGTTGAATCAACAACAAGGGACTGAATCACCGGCAACTACTTTGCCGGTTAGCGCAAAGCCCGCTCCGGGCAAAACTGCTGCGGCAACCCCAAGCCCTGCTTCCGGGGACGAACCTATTTCAGTCCCGGAGAACAAAGCTCCTGAAGGTCTAACGGTAAAAAGCAATCCAGTCGTGGTCGAGGAAAAACCTGCCCCAATTGATCAGACGATTGCGCCGCCTCCGTTGCAAGTCGCGTCCGTCGCGGGTGACAAGACTATTGCTGGGCTAGTAAGTAATACTCCTCTACCGATGCCAAAACGGGCCTCGGAAGTCTTGAAAGTGTCTCAAGGGATCACCGAAGGGATGCTTCTCAAGAAAATAAATCCGGTTTATCCATCGCAGGCCGTTCAGCTGCGCAAACAAGGAACGGTGCTACTCTCAGCTAACATAACTAAGACCGGTTCCATTTCCGACGCCAAACTCATAAAAGGCGACCCTATTCTCGCCCAAGCGGCGCTGGCAGCGGTGAAACAATGGAAGTACAAACCCTACACTCTGAACGGCCAGCCGGTCGATGTCCAGACCCAGATCGCAATCAACTTTAAGCTGCCCTAAGAGAAATCCGAATTGGAAAGCCATGTCGAGCCGACGGCAGAGGCTGTCCGACATAATTACGATCGTGTTTGTGCTGGCTCGCGTTCTCCTACTCTCTGGCTGATTTCGAATTTCACCTTGCCTCCGCTGGCGTCGACAATTACGTGATCGCCATGCAGCACTTCGCCATCAAGAATCTTCAGAGCCAACGGATCCTGAATAATTTTCTGGATGGCTCTCTTCAATGGCCTTGCGCCAAAGTTCGGATCGAAGCCCTCGGCCAGCAATAAATCTTTTGCCGAGTCAGTCAATTCGAGCGAGATTTTACGATCTGCGAGCAGCCGGCGCACGTCTTCAAGCCTCAGCTCGATAATCTTTACGAGTTGGTCTTTAGTCAACGGACGGAAGATGATGATGTCATCGACGCGATTGAGGAATTCTGGTTTGAAGTGTCCATGCAGAATATTCATGACCTGCCTGCTAGCAGCTTCGTAGTCTTCTTCGCTTTGCAGATTCTCGGCTTGCAGGTAGGTCGAGCCGAGGTTGGACGTCATGATGATTACCGTGTTGCGGAAATCGACCGTGCGTCCCTTGCCGTCCGTGAGGCGCCCGTCATCCATGATTTGCAGCAGGACGTTAAACACATCCGGATGTGCCTTCTCGATTTCGTCAAACAGAATGACCGCGTACGGGCGACGGCGAACTTGCTCGGTGAGTTGGCCGCCTTCTTCGTACCCGACATATCCAGGAGGCGCGCCAATCAGGCGGGAGACGGCGTGCTTCTCCATGTACTCGGACATGTCGATGCGTACCATCGAATGCTCGTCGTCAAAGAGAAACTCGGCGAGGGCGCGGGCCAGTTCCGTCTTGCCAACGCCCGTGGGGCCGAGGAAAATGAACGAACCAATCGGGCGTTTCGGATCGCTCAAGCCAGCACGCGAGCGACGAATCGCATTGGCCACACGTTCTAGCGCCGCATCCTGCCCGACAACGCGCTGGCGCAGGCGATCTTCCATGGTGATCAGCTTCTTGACTTCACCTTCGAGCATCTTTGAAATCGGAATACCAGTCCATTTGGAAACGATGCGCGCAACATCTTCCTCGTCGACTTCTTCTTTCAGCATTCGGGACTGACCCTTGCTTTCCATTTGCGCGCTTACTTTTGCGAGTTCGTCTTCAGCTTGCCGCAACAGTCCATAGCGGATTTCAGCAACGCGCTGCAGATTCCCCTGGCGCTCAGCGGTCTGCTCTTCAAGCTTCAGCTTTTCGATGTTCTCCTTAAGCTCGCGAGAACGAGCAATGAGGTCCTTTTCCTGCTTCCACTTGGCCTTTAATGCGTTGGCGTTCTCGCGGATGCCAGCCAGTTCCCTATCGATGACGGAAAGCCGTTCCCTCGAATTGCGATCGTCTTCTTTCTTGAGAGCTTGACGCTCGATCTCCAGTTGAGTTGCGTGACGCTCCAATTGGTCGATCTCGGTGGGCATGGAATCAATCTGAATTCGAAGGGAAGCCGCTGCTTCGTCGATCAGGTCGATGGCTTTGTCTGGCAAGAACCGGTCAGAAATGTAGCGATGAGAGAGCGTCGCAGCCGCTACGATGGCGGAATCTTTGATTCGAACGCCGTGATGAACTTCGTAGCGTTCTTTCAATCCCCGCAGAATCGCGATCGTGTCTTCGACATTCGGCTCGCCAACGAAGACAATCTGGAAGCGGCGTTCCAGCGCAGCATCCTTCTCAATGTACTTGCGATATTCATTGAGGGTCGTTGCGCCGATGGCACGCAATTCGCCGCGGGCGAGAGCGGGCTTCAGCATGTTTGACGCGTCAATCGCGCCTTCAGCAGCGCCTGCGCCAACCAGCGTGTGAAGCTCGTCAATGAACAGGACGATTTGTCCCGAGGAGTCTTCGATCTCTTTCAGAACCGCTTTTAGACGATCTTCAAATTCGCCGCGATATTTTGCGCCCGCCAACATTGCACCCAGATCGAGCGCAACCACGCGCTTATTTTTCAAAGCTTCGGGCACATCTCCAGAAATGATTCGTTGGGCCAAGCCTTCCACGATTGCAGTCTTGCCCACGCCCGGTTCGCCGATCAGCACGGGATTATTTTTGGTGCGCCGCGAAAGCACTTGAATGACGCGGCGAATTTCTTCATCGCGCCCAATCACCGGATCGAGCTTGCCTCGTCGCGCTTGTTCAGTCAGATCGCGGGCGTAGCGCTCTAAAGCTTGATACTTGCCCTCCGGATTCTGATCCGTAACTTTTTGCGAGCCGCGAACAGAAGTCAGCGCTTTCAGAATGGCGTCGTGAGTTGCGCCGTGCCGTTGCAAGAGGCTTCCCGCTGCATCGCGTTTCAGCTGAGTCGCGGCAAGCAGCAAGTGTTCGGTCGAGACATATTCATCTTTGAAGTTGCTTGATTCCTTGAACGCCTGCTCCAACAACTGATTCAGCGGTGTCGATAAAGTGGGCTGCCCCGCTCCGCCTCCAGATAGTTTTGGCAACTGCTCAATCTCGCCCTGCAGTTCGCGCGAGATCGAGGCTGGCCCTATACCGATCTTCTCCAGAATAGGAGGGACGATTCCGTCGCGATCGTCAACCAGCGCGGCCAAGAGATGCGCTGGCATGACTTCGGGATTTCCATTCTCGGACGCGAGGTTGCTCGCGGTTTGAAGTGCCTCTTGCGTCTTTAGAGTTAGCTTGTCGAATCGAATCGCCATAAAATCAAATCTCCTCTTCAAATGCCGATACCCACGCAGCACCTAAGGAAGATCGGCGTTCTTCAAGAACAACGAGTTTGTGCCATAGTCTATTATGGCAGCTTGGTTCTCGAAAACATCCACACCCAGAATGACGTCCACTACGTGGTTCCCTTTATTGTCAGCGCTTAGTTCACATGGCTAAGATCCATTGCGTATAGCGCCAGAGGCCGGGGCATAGCACTGTCGAGGAGCAGGGCGGCATCTCGTAACTGAAAGACCTCCAACCTTGCGGCACCCGCTCCGCCTCCCCGTCGTCCAAGCGAGGTCATTTGCAAACCTAGTTCCTGGGCCAGGGAAAGGCTGACAACCGTACTGGCCGCCCCGGTATCGATCAGCACACGGACGGCGCGACCAGCGAGGGTGCCCTTGGCCTCGAAATGTCCAACGCCATTGCGGTCCAGAGGAATCCGCCGGTACCCTTTGGCTTCGAGAAACGCAGGCAGCGACATAAGAGTCCCCTCAATCTTGGAGAAAAAAAGGAGACGGTCAATGTTGACCGCCTCCCGGTCGATTCTCGGATTTCGTTACGTCCTTGTTAGGCGGCTTGGCCGGTGCTCTTCGGCTGTTTCCCTTCGAGCGTTTTCTCACTGCCGACGTTTACCTTGATCTGCTTCGGTTTCGCTTCGGCCTTCTTTGCCAGGCTGATCTTCAAAATGCCTTTTTCGTAGTTGGCCTTGACCTGCTCTGGGTCCACTGTGTTCGGCAAGGTGAAGGAGCGGGTGAAGCTGCCATACTGCCGTTCAACGCGGCGGAAGTTTTCTTCTTTCTCTTCCTTCTCGAACTTGCGCTCGCCATGCACCGTCAGTGTGTTGTTCTCGATACGGACGTCGATGTCTTTCTCGTCGATGCCAGGAACTTCGATTTTCAACGTCACATTGTGCTCGTCCTCGTAAACATCCACAGGCGGGGCGAAGCTGGTATTAGTTAGCGACTCCTCCTGGCCCTCAGAGCCGTAAGAGTTCCGGAAGAGGCGGTTCATGCGATCTTGAAGTGTGTTGAATTCATGGAAGGGATCCCAACGGGTAAGTACTGTCATCTGAGTCTCCTTTCAAGACTTTTAGTTTTAAGGCTATATGACGGAATAGAGTCTCAATTTCAGTGTTAGCCGAAACAAAGCATATAACCTTAGCGTGTTGTTGTCAACATATGAATGTGCATTTACTATCAAGCACTTACATGCATTACCAAGCACTTCAGATATCCCGTTTCTGGCACTGTTAGCAGCATCGGATGGTCCTTGGCCTGTCCCCGGTTTTCCACGATTCGAATAGTTCTGTGGACATCCCGCGCTGCCTGGGTAATAACTTCCAGGAACTCTGCCGGGCTGACGTGGTGGGAACAGGAGCAGGAGACGAGAATTCCTCCGGGGCGCAGCATCTTGAGGGCGCGGAGATTCAGCTCTTTGTAGCCATGCAAGGCAGTGTCGAGGGTCTGTTTGCTCTTGGCGAATGCCGGCGGGTCGAGAATGATGGTGTCGTATTTTCTTCCACTGGACGAATAGTCTTTAAGCAGGTCGAATGCGTTTGCCTCGATCCATTCAATTTCACGGCCGTTCAGAACAGAGTTACGCTCGGCCTTTTCCAGCGCTGGCAGGGAACTGTCCACTCCGGTGACGCTGGAGCAGAGAGGGGCCAAATGCAAAGCGAAGCCGCCGTGGTAGCAGAAGACGTCCAGCGCCTCGCCGCGCGCGTATTGGGCCGCAGCGGCGTAATTCTCCCGCTGATCGAGGAACGCCCCAGTCTTTTGCCCTTCCAGGGCGTCGTAGTGAAAGCGAACTCCGTTCATCGAAATAATGGTGCCCGTTTTGTCTCCTTGAATCAGCGTGGATGATCGGGCTGGAAGCTGTTCCAATGCGCGAATCCGGGGATCAACCCGCTCGGCAATCGCAACTGGATGAAAGCAGTCCGTCAGCTCAGAAATTATGGTTTCGCGTGTCGACGCTGCGTCCATAGCCTGCGTCAGCACCTGGAAGCAAAGAATGTCGTTATATCGATCGACGATCAGGCCCGGTAGAAAGTCCCCTTCACTGAACACAACCCTGTAGGCATCGGTATCACGGACTACTCGCTCCCGGTATGCAACTGCCGCTCGTATTCGTTCGCGGAGCAATGTTTCCAGGTCCGAAACCGACCCGGAAGAGATCATCCTTATCGCGATCTGAGAAGCGCTGCTGTAGAGAGCAGTTCCCAGAGATTTACCGCGTTCGTCAATAACACTGACGACTGCCCTAGGAAGGATTCCGTCGGCAGCGACTATGTCGGAGCGATAGACCCATACGTGTCCTTGCTTGAGGCGGGCAACGCCGCGACCAGAAATCTTGACCAATGGAAGATGAGGGGATTCAGGCTTTGAGGACATCGCCCGATCTTAACTCGGATGGGTGGACCTAGGTAAAACAGCTCGAACACGAGCACACCGCTACAAGAGATGTCGGGCTAGCCCGACCAGACACCCGGCTGTCTCTACGCTCCCTCTTATCGAGCGCCAGTCAGCCCTAGTTGCTTCATCAGCTTAACGAAGTCGGCATCGTGCACATAATTTTGAAACGAATCATCCGTGCGGGGATCGGGCATCTGCTCGCCTTTAATGATGTGGTCCTTGTGCTGAAACGCCGTGGAGAGGTTTGCAAGGCCAGATTGTAATAGTTCAGCGGGTAGTCCGGGTCCTGCCGGATCGCATCATCCAGAAGCGCGTGGACCTTTTTCAAGTTGCCGCCGATGCCGTAGGCGATGACTAGCTGATCTAAAACGATGCGGTGCTGGGTGGAATTCAACTTCATGCCGCTGGCCTCTAACTCGCGGGCCTTCTCGAACGGCGCGACAGACTCGGCATACTTCTTCTGCATGTATAGGGATTGGCCCAGGTAGATTTGAGCGAGAATGTTCGAGGGATTCTGTTTTACTATTTCCCGACAGTCCCGCTCAGCCGCTTCATATTGGCCTGATTTGTATTCCTGCAACGCGCGGTCAGCAACCGAATCTTGCCGGTCGCTCGATTGCCCTGAGCAAATCGCAGCCATGGAGATGACGCATATACCAATCGCTGTAACTGAGATTAATTTCACTTCTCACCTCCCAACGCCGTATGGTGCTTGGTCCTGCGCTTCTCCCGATTTGCTAATACGAGGTACGCCACGCCGAAGTAGAAAACAAAATTTCCCAATACCACTATCCAAGTGCTTCCGATATGAATGTTGCCGCTAGCCATTACAGCAGCGAACAATCCGGGCAAAAGCAGAATCATAATTACCTCGCCAAGGTATTCGAATGCAATCCCAGTTGGGCGGCCGTAAGCGTTGTTGCCAATCATTACCCACGTAAGAAATGCGAAAACGAGGCCCACCACCAGCGAACCTACTAGCCGACTACCCTGAAGGGCCACTAAAACCACCTCCGAATTCCTTTGCGGCTCACGCAATTTCGCACTCTTTGTCGTCTGCTAAATCACTCTACCGCTTAGGGGTGCAATTCTGTTGCACCCCTAAGAGTGGTTTGGATCCCATATGGCAGATCACAAGTGATGAGGCTTCCTCCCCTCCACGCCCGGTTGCCGGCTTGCATTTGACGGCGACGCCTGTTGGTTTGCGCCGTCCGCCGGAGGAGCGGCGTGCGGAGCGTGCAACGAAGTTCCCGAGATGTGGTCGAAGGGCACCGTTCGCGCGAACGTCGGCAGGTTGTGGGCGCGCACGTGAGTAACAGCCTCGAACCCCGAGGCCAGCTTAATGAGCGTTGGCTCGCTGAACGCGGTTCCGAAGAAGCTGATGCCCATCGGCACTCCGAAAACCACGCCAGCCGGCACTTGCACTATGGGGTAACCTTCCGGAGCCGCCAAGCTCGATGTGCCGTAGATGAAATGATCGCCATAGAGCAGGTCGGTGGCCCAGGCCGGGTTGTCAGTGGCGCTGACTATTGCGTCCAGATGAAATTGAGCCAGCGCGGCATCGATGCCGTTCACTCCCGACGCTTGGTCAATTGTGAGCGCCTGGTTGTAAGTCATCCCGCCAAAAACCGGTTGCGGGTCGTCCGGTCCCGGCGCCAGGGAATCGGCTAGATCCCAGATATCCTGATTAAAGAATGGCATCTCGACATTCGCATGGGCGTTGTTGAAGGCAATGCCGTCGGTCAAGGTTTTGCCCGCCATCGGAACTCCAACGCGAGTGGCAAAGTAAGTGTTAACGTCATTTCTGAAATCGAAGAGCAGTACCAAGGTCTCGCCGCTCCCCGAAGGGAACGTGAAGCCCGCGGCGTCAAGGTCGACAAGCGTCGCACCAGCCGCTGTTATTGCGTTCAGAGCAGCTTCGAATTGAGCCAGCACCAGCGGTGGCGTCGGCACGAGCGGGTCGAATCCGTTGAGTCCTACTCTGGTCACGCCGATGCGCGCGCCTTTGAGCCCGTGTGGATCGAGGAATTGCGTGTACTCGGTTGGAATGTTTAAAGGCCGCGTGAACCGGCCCTGCCACCCCAATGGGACGCCTCCGGTTGCTGAATCCCGGCCATCGAATGTACGGCTTTGCACTACGCCCAGAGCAATCGCCGCATCGGCCACGGTTCGCCCGTGCGGACCGAACGTGTCTTGCGTGTGGGAAATCGGTACGATCCCGGCTCGACTAGTTAGACCAACCGTCGGTTTAATCCCGACGACACCGTTCGCGTTGGCGGGACACACGATGCTGCCATCGGTCTCGGTCCCGAATGACACCGCGGTGAAGTTTGAGGACACCGCGGCGGCCGAGCCAGAACTTGAGCCGCACGGATTACGATCTATGCCGTATGGGTTATTGGTTTGTCCGCCACGGCCCGACCATCCGCTGATGGATTCGAAAGAGCGGAAGTTGGCCCACTCTGACAGGTTCGTCTTTCCCAGGATTACCGCGCCGCCCGCCCGCAAGTTTGCGGCGACTGTGGAGTCTTGAAGCGGGGGCGTTCCAAATAGCGCGAAAGAACCTGCCGTGGTCTGCATCGTGTCGCCGGTATCAACGTTGTCTTTAAGCAGAACTGGAATTCCGTGCAACGGCCCCAATACTATTCCGCGCTTACGCAACGCATCGGCATGGCGAGCCATCTCCAGCGCTTGGGGATTCAACTGAATTACCGAGTTAACGCCCGGGCCATTCTGATCAAGCGCGATGATGCGAGCGATGTATTCTGTGGTGAGTTCCTCCGAGGTGAGTTTGCCAGAAGCCATCTCGATCTGAAGTTGGAGAACGGTTTCTTCGTTGTGCTGCGTGGGAATAGTGTTTGAACTGTTTGGTGGCGCGTCATTTGCTGCCATCAGTGGGGCTGCGAGCAGCGCTACAAAAAGGACAGAGCGTAGGGTTTGAGTAATCATCTGGATCCTCCTGGGAGTCTCGGCCGGTCGATCCGCAAATCCGGCGACTCAGAAATCAGAAAGTTGGTTTGTCAACCGACTCGTGCAGTCTTTGCTCCTGCATTCGGCCCGCATGCCGAGCGCTCGAACCCCGAGCTGGGGCTGGGCTTAACGCATTCCGTTGCGCAGGAAATCGAGCTTCAGATGAGAAAAAGGGAGTGCTGGTTGTAACGGGCCGCAATCTTATTTGTTGGAGGCCTTAGGTCGTTTGGGGGGCGGTTTGGGTATCCGCTGAGGCGGATTCGGCGCGTGCAATTTTTAGATCGCCATTTAATTCGTCGAGGATAGTCATCGGCAATTCCGGATTCCATTCTTCCAATTGCTGCTCATCGAGGCCGCTGTTGAGCAGAATGCCAGATGCCACATCGGAGGCAAATGCAGCGCTAAAATCACCCGGCTCGTGCTGGATATTCCCCACCAGCCTCCCGGTGTGTGCGTCGTATACCCTGCGGCTGGAGCTTCCCTTTGCGTTGACAAACGCCATAAAAACTTCTCCAACCTCTCCGAAATCGGGACGATAAATCCAGGCCCGATCGATATGAGATTTTGGACGGGTCCGCTTCTTCGCCGTAAGGCTGGGGCGCTCAGCCTTGATTTCGGTTGCGGGATCGAAATAGAGGATACGCTGGCAAGATTCGCAAAAAACTAACTGCCCGCTGCGAACTTCGTTGTAGGTCTGCGGACGCAGCATGACTTGGCATCCCATACACTTCTGATCGCGAACTTCGGCCAGTCCAGTGCCGCGAAACTTCAGCACGCGATCATAGTGACGCAGCAAATCGGCGCTCACACCAGCCCGGGCGGAATCACGCTTCGCATTCCATTCCGCCAACTCTTTCTCGTCTTCCGCAGTGCGCTCCCGAGCCACCGTCTTTTCTTTCTCAATTTCCGCCATTTCGGCTTTTAGCTTTGTCTCGGCGGCCTTTACATCCTTATCACGCGCTTCTGCATTTACCATCAAGTCGAGAATTTTGTCTTCGTTGGCGCGGATATCCTGCTCGGCAAACTGAATCTCGTGCATCAATGCTTTATATTGGTCGTTGGTCTTGACCTCTAAAGATTGATCGCGATATTTGGAAATTTTTTGCTGCAGATCCTGAATCGCAGTTTCAAACTTGCGGCGCGCAGCTTCATCGGTTTTTACGGCCGCTTTGGCGCTTTCAAGGTGCGCTTTTGTTCCAGCCAATCTCTGTTCGATTTGGGCGATCCGCTTGGGAAAGGCGGCGATTTCGTCTTTCAGACGAAGAATTTCGCGATCGAATTGTTGTAGTTCGCTTAGATGTTGAACGTCAGAGGCCATCGTGGAAGTAATGCGACAATTTTAGCATGCGCAGCCGCGCCATAATTGGACTCAGATCGCGACATAAAGTCATCAACGCAAGAGGTGAGGCACGGAATGAATCGCAGAACCCTTGGCGACTTTGAATTGACCGTTGTGTCCGACGGTATCTACCACCTCGACGGAGGAGCTTTTTTCGGGGTCGTGCCGAAAATTATGTGGGAGAAGAAACTCCCCGCCGATGAAAAGAATCGCGTCGCTTGCGGATTGAACTCAATCATCGTGCGAACCGGCCACCAGACGATCCTTGTAGAGACCGGCGCTGGCAACAAGCTTTCGGAAAAGATGATCAAAATTTATGGGCAGCCCGCGAAGTTGCTGGACAATTTGGGAGCGGCCGGAATTTCTGCCGACGACGTCGATATTGTGATCAACACACATTTGCATTTTGATCACTGCGGATGGAACACCGTACGACACGGGGACAATGTCGCAGCGACTTTTCCAAACGCAAAGTATTACGTTCAGAAAGGCGAGTGGGAGCGTGCGCAATCGCCGGCCGAGCGGGACGCGATTTCCTACATCGCGGCGAACTACAATCCTCTGGTAGAAAGCGGCCAAATGCAACTTCTAACCGGAGATCAGGAAATATTGCCGGGAATCTCCGTCCAAGTTTTCCCCGGACACACGCGCGATATGCAGGCGGTGGTCATCACTAGCGGCGGTCAGACGGCCTGTTATGTCTCTGATCTAATTCCAACGACCGCCCATATTCCTATCACTTGGGGGATGGGTTTCGATCTTTACCCTCTCGACGTGATCGACAGCCGCAAGCGATATTACGAAAAGGCTGTTCCGGAAAAATGGCTGACTGTCTTTACGCACGATGCGATTACACCTTGGGCGTACATTCAACGCAGCGCGAACGGCAAACTTGAAGCACTCCTCGAGTTGTAAGAGTTGCATGAACTTTCAGGTTTAGAATCCCTCAATGCGTCCTGTCTTCGAATGGAATATCGGCCGCCGGTCCCTATCTTTGGGAAAACGAACTCTGATCGCGGGAGTGGTGAATGTGACGCCGGATTCGTTCTCCGATGGCGGCCTGTATCTCGATCCAGAGCAGGCACTAAGTCATGCGCTGGAGCTGTTGCAGGATGGCGCTGACATCATCGATATAGGAGGCGAGTCCACCAGGCCGGGAGCGAAGGTACTGTCAGCAGCCGCTCCGAAGGACCTGAAGCTGAACCCTGTCCCGAACTCAGCCGTAACCGAGGAGGAAGAACTGCGGCGAGTTCTCCCGGTGATTCTGGCTCTCAAACACGCCCGTCCCGATTGTGTGATTTCAGTCGACACCTACAAGGCAACTGTTGCCCGCAAAGCCGTGGAAGCGGGTGCCGAGATCGTGAACGATGTGAGCGGATTCCGATGGGATCCGCGAATGGTAAAAACGTTGGCGGAGTTAAAATGCGGCGCGATCTTGATGCATGCGCGCGGGCGTCCCGACGAATGGCACGCCATGCCGCCAGCTTCTGATATTGTCCTCCAGGTAAAACGCGACTTCCGGGACTGGGTTGACGCCGCGTTGATGGCAGGTGTGAAGCGGGAGCGTATCGCGCTGGATCCGGGATTCGGATTTGGCAAAAGCTACGAGGAAAATTATCCGCTCCTGAAACGCTTCGAAGAATTGCATCAACTTCGCTATCCCCTCGTGGCAGGAGTTTCCCGAAAATCATTTATTGGCCGCGCGATTGCTCGAAATGGCAAGGATGCTGCGGTCGATGAGAGACTTTATGGAACTGTAGCGGGCGAAACCGCTGCTATTCTCAAAGGGGCCCACATTATTCGAACGCACGATGTGAAGGCAGCGGTTGACGCCGCCCGGGTTGCGGACGTTGCCGTGTAGGTAGCATCAACGCCTAATTCCCACCTTTCCTTTACATCACTTCGCCCGGGCCAGTACACTACTCGTTCCGTTAAAGATTCGTTTGTGTTTCCATGGAGGTTGTATGGCTATTGCAGGTAAGGCTGAAGTTGCCGAGAAAGTTAAGCAGATCGTCAGCGAACAGTTGGGAGTTGAAGAAAGCGAAGTTACACCGAGCGCTGCCTTCGCGGATGATCTTGGAGCGGACTCGTTGGATCAGGTTGAACTGGTCATGGCGCTGGAAGAGGCCTTCTCAATGGAGATTTCCGACGAGGAAGCCGAAAAAATTCGTACCGTTCAGGACGCGATCAATTACGTTGAGAAGCATACCAAGGTGAAAGCATAACGGTACTCAGCCGCGGTCTCGCCTGGACAACCTTAACGGGAGTCGCTACGTCAATTTCTTGGGCGGGTCGTAGTCGTCCCTCAAATCAATAACTGCAAGGAGAGCGAATGGCAGCCGTTGAAGAAAAAGTAAAACAGATTATCGTGGAACAGTTGGGTGTGGACGAAGGCGAAGTTACTCCCACGGCGTCGTTCGTGGATGACCTGGGCGCCGACTCGCTTGACACTGTGGAGTTGGTGATGGCCTTCGAAGAGGCTTTCGAAATCGAGATTCCTGACGAAGACGCCGAAAAAATCCGCACCGTGCAGGATGCATTCGACTACATCGGAAAGCACTCGAAAGGCGGGAAGTAGTTGGGACGAAGGGTAGTAGTTACCGGGATCGGGTTAATCTGCGGCGTGGGCAACACGACGGAAGAAGTTTGGAAGAATCTGCTCGCGGGCAAGAGCGGAGTGACGCGAATCTCGCAGTTTGATCCCTCGCAGTTCGCTTGTCAGATTGCCGCCGAGGTCAAGAATTTCGATCCTCTCAACTTCGTCGAAAAAAAAGAACTGAAAAAGATGGGCCGCTTTATATATCTGGCATTGGCGGCCACGGATGAGGCCATGAAAGCTTCCGGCCTCAAAGTTACTGACGAAATCGCTGACCGAACCGGCGTCCATATCGGCTCTGGCATCGGCGGGTTCGATGTTATTGAGCGGGAACACTCGAACTTGCTGACTGGCGGACCGCGCAAGATCTCTCCATTTTTCATTCCCGCAGCAATCGTTAATCTGGCTGCCGGCCATGTCAGCATCCGCTACAACGCCAAGGGCCCCAATGAAGCTACGTGCACCGCCTGCACCTCAAGCGCTCACTCAGTCGGCGATGCGTTCAAGATTATTGCTCGCTGCGACGCAGACGTAATGATAGCGGGAGGAACCGAGGCCGCCATCACTCCGATGGGTGTTGGCGGCTTCGGCGCAATGCGAGCACTTTCCACCCGGAACGATGCCCCGGAAAAGGCTAGCCGTCCCTGGGATTCTCAGCGGGACGGATTTGTGATTGGAGAGGGTGCGGGGATTCTGATCATGGAAGAGCTGGAATTTGCCCGCAGACGCGGCGCCAATATCCTGGCTGAGATTGTGGGTTATGGCATGAGTGGGGATGCTCATCACATAACTCAACCCGCGGAAAATGGCGACGGCGCGTACCGGGTCATGCTGAATACTTTGAGGGACGCGAAGCTGGAGCCATCGCACGTCGGCTATATCAATGCTCACGGGACTTCTACTGATATCGGGGATAAGCTGGAAACCATAGCTATAAAAAGGGCCTTCGGAGACCAGGCTTACAAGCTAGGCGTCAGCTCGACGAAGTCGATGACGGGCCACTTGCTGGGGGGAGCGGGAGGTCTCGAGGCTGGCATCACAGTTCTTGCCCTCCGCGATCAAATGCTGCCTCCGACGATCAACCTCGAAGACCCCGATCCTGAGTGTGATTTAGACTACGTTCCCCAGCACGCCAGAAAGGCCGCGGGATTGGAGTACGCAATGTCCAACTCTTTCGGATTTGGCGGAACCAACGGGGCTTTGCTGTTCCATCGCTGGGCAGAATAGCCTTTCGGCTCCACTCGGTTTTCCTCCAGTCACGTTAGTACCTCGCCTGTTTGCGTCCGGTAACGACACTTTTGTCACGCCTCGACTGTCCTTCTGGCCTTTGCCAAACGGGCGAACCCCCGCCAGAATAGGGTTTGGCCGGAATTGGCCAAAGCAGGATGTCAGTCCAATCGATATCGCGAAATCAATGGAAAAAACTCTCGAAATGACTTCCTCAACCCTCGATTCGCAATTTGCTCCAACAAAAAGAGCCTCAGCGCGGGTAGCCCTGGTCGATATCTCAGATAACGGCCGCGGTATTCTTTCGGATTGCTTCCGCCAATTCGGCATGGAATCCGTAGTGATGGCGGGGGAAGCCGCACTGCGGTTGAAGAAAGAAAAGTTCGAAGCCTGCGTCGTGAGCATGGGTCCCGGAACAAAAGAAGTGCTTGAGACCGTCCGGACGTCTCCGTCCAACAGCCGTATGGTGATTTATGGCCTTGGCGGCAGCGTGCAACAGGCCATGCAGTACTCCAAGTACGGAATCAATGCGGTGTTCAATGACCCCATCGAGCGCCCAACGGCGCTGAAGCTTGTACGGGCGACGCAGATGCTGGTTCACCACGAATTCCGGCGTTACGTTCGCATTCCGGTAATCACCGAGGTCTCGATTGTTATGAGCGACAATCGTCGGTTCACCGCTTCCAGCCAGGAAATCAGCTCTGGTGGAATGTCCCTGAGGAGTGCCGAAGACGTTCCTCCATCTCAAGCCTTGGAGATTTCTTTCGCACTCCTGACTTTGCCGCGAATCTGGGTTCGCAGCACCGTCACCTGGCGCAAACCAGCGAGTAAGAGCTTCGGAGTGCGTTTTGATAGCCAAGATGAAAGGCGCTTGCGGATCAAGCAGTGGATTGACGCATACTTGGAATGCTAAGGTCCCGCGCGGCCGTTAAGCGGCTTTTCTAACTCTTCTTTTTCTCGGGTGATCACTGTATTGCCCCGTTTCTAGCTCCGATCTAACCTGCTAACTAACGCGACTTAACTTATCGAATAATTTCTCAAAGCAAGGAGACGCTATGAACTGGGATCAAATAGAAGGCAAGTGGAAAGAGCTCAAGGGTTCCGTGAAGGAACGTTGGGGCAAGCTCACCGATGACGACCTGAACGTGATCGGTGGAAAAAAGGACCAACTCGTGGGGCACATCCAGGAAAGGTATGGGATTGCGAAAGACGAAGCGCAAAAACAAGTGGACGAATGGAACGCTAAGCGGGCGAAGGAGAACCAAGCCAAAGAAAACGAGGAGGAACTCGACAATCGCTTTAACCGCAAAGCCAGCTAACTCTTCCGAGCCGGCTCCCGCCGGCTCATTCCTTTCGAAATCTCAGCCAGTGGAATATTCGGTCGCATCTCTGAAGGCGTGTTTGCCGTCCGCAGCCACCAGTGGAAGAATAACTCTAATGGTTGTTCCTTGCCCGCTTGAATCTATTTCCAAACGGCCCCCGAGTTCGTTCACCCGCTCCCGCATTCCCGCTAGACCCACTCCACTCTGCGTTCCGTTTTTCTTAATCGGGATAAGGACGTGAGAAGGTATTCCGCATCCTTGGTCACTAACCTCGAGAACGACTTCGTGTGGTTGCAAGTCCACGTGTATTTCTGCCCCTCCCGCCCGAGAATGACGGTGAACATTAGTTAAGCTCTCCTGCAATACCCTGAAAAGCGCGATTTCTATAGTTTCCGGCAAGCGTGGGAAGTTAGGTTCAAGGTCGAAGGTCACCGGAATCCCACTCCTCTGCGAAAAACCATGCACGAACCACTTCGCGGCGGAAGCGAATCCAGCCTCATCCAGTAGCGGCGGATGTAGAAGATGGGAGAGAGTGCGCGTTTCCGAGATGCAGCGCTCCAATATTTCGCTACACTCCACAAAAAGGGCAGCCTTGTCGCGAGTATTCGGCTGTGCCAGCAATTCAACCGTCATTTTCAGTCCGGCAAGATACTGTCCCAGACTATCGTGTAGTTCTCGCGCGATGCGCCTGCGCTCCTGGTCTTGAAGGTTTAACAAGCGTCCGCTCAAACGGCGTATGGCCCCCTCGGCATCGCGCCGCGCTGTAACATCCACCGAGATCACTCCGATTTCGTTGACCCTGCCGTGGTCATCGCGAATAGGGAAATAATTGACTAGCCAATGGCGGAGCTCTCCGGACTTGCCAGGTATTTCGGCGGCGACCTCTCGATCCAATATTGGAGTGCCGGTGCTGATTACCTCACGAAAAGCAGTCTCGGGATTTGACTCGCTTCCCCCGAACATTTCCCCAATGGAACGGCCAACGAAGTCAGCGGGAGACCTCCCAACCATAGTTGCGAGAACTTCGTTGATCCTGCGATAGCGGAACTGAGCATCCAAAATGGCAAAGCCCACGGTTGAGGAGGAGAAAAACGCGTTAACGACTTCGCGGTTTTGCCGGGCCACTCGCTCGGTTTGTTTGTGCCGGCTGAATTCCAGATTCAGCAGATAAAATTCGGCGCCCAGCAGCAGAAGCGCGATTACGAAGGCGACGGCAAGTATTCCGATTGTGTTTTTGTAAACCCTCTGGGACGTGGCTCTGCGATGTAGAAGAAGCCGGCCCTCATCATCTCGAATCCTTTGAAGCTCGTTGTGAATTCGTACACCGAGAGTGCCTGTCTCCTCCGTAATTTCGAGTTGCCGTTGCTGGTCTGGAACTCCGCTCTTCCGCAGGTCGATCGATTGCCGGAGGAGGGCGAGATTTTGGTTCAACAATGGTTCAAGTGTGTCAAAATCCCGCACGCGTTGGGGATTATCGCCGGTTAGTTCTCTCAAGCGCTTAAGATTGTTAGGAATGTCCTGGAGTGAAGCGTTATAAGAGGCCAGCATGTTCTCGTCGCCGGAGAGAATATAACCGCGACGAGAATTATTTGCCCTGAGAGAATTGAAGCGAAGATCCTCGAGGTTAGTTTGCACGTCATAGCTGTGGCCGACCCAGTTTTCAGCTGTGACCAGGTTGTTCGTTGCCCTATAGGTGAAGAGACCTATCGCAACGAGTAACAGCACTGCTGCTGCGAACGCAAACCACGCAATTTTTCGGAAAGAACGAAACATTTCCTGACGCCGAGTACAGCAAGACTGCGGACAATGGTGATAGACCCTGACCTGAATAGGTCCGTCCCGCAGGCCACACAAATATTATAACGGACGGGTTAACCAGCGCACTCTTTCCGGTTAACGAAGAAGTTCATCGCTTGGCTCCTGCAAGTACCGAGTCACATGTAGAATTATCTTTCCTATGTCCGCCAGCGCGGAGTTTGTACAAATCGACATTGGCCCGCCGGTTCGCCAGCCGAAACCCTCGTGGTTGAGAGCGAAGGCGCCTTCGGGCGAGAACTTCCACAATCTCAAGCGTTTGGCGCGTGGCTTAGACTTGCATACCGTCTGCGAATCGGCACAGTGCCCTAACATTGGAGAATGTTGGAATCATGGCACCGCGACTTTCATGCTTCTCGGCAATATCTGCACCCGAAGATGCGGTTTCTGCGCGGTCCCCAAAGGGCGGCCTGAAGCCATTGATTGGGATGAGCCGGTCCGCGTCGCCGAAGCCGTCGCGACTCTAGGCCTGAGGCATGCGGTCGTAACCAGCGTGAACCGGGATGACGATAATATTGGCGGCGCCCGCGTTTTCGCGGAAACCATTCGACAGATTCGCGCGATGTCGCCGGCGTGCAGGATCGAGGTACTGATCCCAGACTTTCAAGGGATTGACGAAGCTCTGCAGATCGTCCTCGATGCTAGTCCTGATGTTCTGAATCACAATACCGAGACCGTTCCACGCCTCTACCGCGCTGTCCGCTCTGGGGCGCGATATGAACGCACTTTGCGGCTGCTAGAGAACGCAAAAAAGTTTTCTCCGGACATTGTCACCAAGTCTGGGCTAATGGTCGGCCTCGGCGAAACCTCGGCAGAATTGATTGACGTATTTCGGGACCTTGGTTCACGAGGAGTAGGGATATTGACGGTTGGACAGTATTTGCGTCCCTCGCGCGATCATCTTCCTATCGCGCGTTTCTATACTCCCGCTGAATTCGATTTCCTGAAAGAAGCAGCGCTGGAATTCGGATTCAAACACGTTGAGTCGGGTCCAATGGTGCGTTCTAGCTACCACGCCCATGAACAAACTGAGGCGACAGTGAACGCATAGGGACGGATGTCCTCATCTGCCCAGTTCCTAGCATCTTATCTAGAAGAGTTTCAGGTGGATGGTTAAATACTTCTTTGGATCCTGGCGCACGGCTTTGATAAGATCGCGCGTTTCTACCAACAGCTTGTTGGTATTGTCGAAAACTGCCGGATCATGCACGAATTTGCCTATCGTTCCTTCGCCCGAGTCGATGCGATCGGTGAGGTCAGAAATTTTGGTCATCGTATTCTTCAGTTTATTCGCGAATTCCTGATCCCGTGCGAGCGTCCCTAAAGTTCCCTTACCAGCGTTGATGTCGTCGGTGAGCTTCTTGACGTTCGCAATGCTTTCATTGGCATTGTTGTAAAGGGTTGGATCTTTGAGCAACTTTCCTGCGGTTCCGTTGCCCGCATTCAAGTCGTCGATCATGTCATTGATCTTATCTACTGTAGTGTTCGCCTTGCGATAGAGTTCGTCATCGTAGAAGAGCTTGCCTAAAGTTCCTTGTCCCGTGCTCAGTTGATTCACAACACCTTGAAACTGCGCAACCGTGCTATTTAGCCGATTGTAGAGGCCGGGGTCATAGATTACCTTGCCGATTGATCCCTGACCGCTTTCCACGAAGGCGAGGATTCGGTCCAGTCGTTTTACCAGAGCATCCATGTTCTGAAGCGTGCCTTGGCTCGCACGCACGACGTCCTGAATATCTGGAGTGTCACGAGTGGCCAAAACGTCTCCATCTTTTGCTTCCGGTCCTCTAGCTAGGGCACTGTTGATGTCGATGTAGGTTTCTCCCAGAACCCCGGCCGTTGCTAGAGACGTAACGGAATCGCTCCTTAAGTTGCTGCGGTACTTGGTGCTCACCTTCATCGTGACTTCCACTGGCGTCAGCCGCTTGTCCTGGTCCGAAACAACTCGGATTCGAGTGACATTCCCTACATCCACTCCCTGGAGACGAACCGGTGCGCCCACGCTCAGTCCGCCAGCGTTATCGAAATAGGATCTCAGGCGGATTTTCTTGGTAAAGAAGCCACTCGTCCCCGTCATCAGAAGAATGAGAACGGCGAGCACGCTGCCGGCAAAAATTACGGTCACACCAACCTTCAGCTCGGACCACTTTAATTGCTTTTGGCTAGGCACACATTCCCCCAAGCACTGTCATTTGCGGAAAACTATTCGTGGCCCATACGTTAAAGAAGCCCCGATCATAGCAGACCGCTCAGGCGCTTCCCACCACTGGCCCCCGGAGCTTGCCAGAAAGAAGCAAGGCCACGCAATACGCGGTCGCGCCACAAACCAGCGTGATATTCAGCCCAAATTGAATTGCGACCAAGATCGCCGTAACCGAACCTAGGACGCTCGCGCCCGCATTCATCGCCCAAGCCCACTCCACAGGGGCCTTATGCGCGCTGGCTTGATCGAATGGCCCGCTTTCCGGATAAGAGGCGGCGAGGGCCCTCAGGCCGGTTGGAAAGGGCATGCCCATTGTGAATCCCAAAGGGACTAGCAACATTGCGCTCGTCAGAAGCTTTGCCGCGAATGGCAATCCGACTAACCCATTCAACACCCGGGGGAGAATGAATACATATAGCAATAAGGCAACGACGACGGCAGACAGTGGTCGCCACACGAGGACGGTATCGTGCAGCACCTTGCGCGAAGCCATGCTTCCCGCCCCGCTTGAAAGCAAAAGCAGAAACACGACGACGGTCAGTGCGTAAGTAGGATGCCCCAGAAACAAGACGAAGCGTTGGATAAAAGTCATCTCTACCAGAATGAATCCCAAGCCGATGGCCACAAAGTACAGCAGCCGAACCACAGGCTCATGATTGTGTCCACGGCTTCGCAAAGCAAGTGGAAGGATTAGAAACGTGAGCACCGCGATCAACGAAATCACAAGCACTGCCAGGAGTACGGCAACTCCAAGGTTTACTTTCCAGTCGATGCCCATCGACTCAGGATGCAGTACCTGGCCGAGCTTCAGCGTGAAGAAGAAAAATGGAGCATCGTCGTCGACCGGAGCAACGTTGTAGGCGTACTGCTTTGCAAATCTGTAAGGATCATTACTAGCGATCAATTGGGAAAATGGATTTTCTAGTGGCTCAGAAGGCAGGTATTGAGCGACCAGCTTGGGATTGCTTGTCAGATGCACCTTCACCGACTCCTTTTCTTTCCCGGTGAAGGCGCTCTTCTTCGCCAGCACGACAACTGGAATGCCATCTTCGTCCAGATCTCCGTCAGAGACCACAATGAAATTTCGTGAAGGATCCTGCACGCCACGGCGATGCAAAGCTTCTATCGCAACTGAAACCACTCGCAGGGCTTCTCGCGGCCGCTGAAATTCCCACCGGGTTATTGCGATCATTCCATCTGGCTTCAAGTGATCGAAATATTCTTCGAATGCCTCAACCGTGTATAGACTGTTTTCGCTGAGCGCAAACGCACCCGCCGCCGTAGATGCCCATGTGTCTACCAGCGTCATCTGCACCACATCGTATTGTTGTTTCGAGTTCCGAACAAACGAGCGGCCATCGGTGACGTGCATGTGAACGTCAGGACGATCGTAGAGGTCGTAAGCGTAGTCGGCGTAACGGCCGCGCATGATAGTGTCCGCAATAATGGGATTAATTTCAATTCCAGTGACGCTTGCACTCCCGTTGGCCACAGCACGCAGAACGTCAACTCCTCCTCCAGGCCCAATAATTGCGTAGTCTCCATGGGGACGTAGAACATTCGCTAGCGCAGGAGGAGCAGACATCAGATTCTTCTCCCAAACCGAGCCATGCCATTGGGCCGGGTCGGCATTCATGATGAACGTATTGGCGTCCGCATCGATCACAATCGCCTTAGCATCGTCCACGCGATCGACTTCTACCCGCGAAATCGCGTTCCAGCGCGCGAACTCCACGAGGGATTTGTCCCGGCGTATGCCTTTCGCGTAGACGACATCTATTAAACGGCCCGAGTAATTCAGGGCCATCAGAAGTGCGATGACTGTGGTTAATGCAGCGGCCCCTTTTCGAAACACGGGATTCGGAGCCCAAATAATCGCAGCGATAGCTGCGGTTGCGGCCGAGAACAGGATGGTGTTTGGTGCGCCAATCCAATTCAACAAAGGAACGACGGCCAGGCAGGCGAGCGAACCTCCGACCAGGTCGGCACTATATAGGCGGGAAATGTGTTCTGACCGGCGGCCAAAAATGACCGAGAATATGAGTCCGGTAAAGAAAAATGGTACGGCGGAGCTTACATAAAGCGCAGTCAATCGAAGAAAATTACCGCGAGTCAGCGCCAGTGAGACCGGCGAATGCAGCACAATCTCGAGGACGAGTGGAACGATAAGCGCGTTGATCGCGGAAAGCGTGGCGATCAGGTTGCGAAACTTAAATCGGAACAACATACCCTTGCCGAGGTGAGCGAAAACGCCGCCGGTGCCGAGTCCAAGTAATGCGATCGAGATGGCGAGGAAGGCGAAATGATAAAAGAGGATCACGGAGAACAGCCGGGTGAGAGACAGCTCCAGCAATAGCGCGGCGAAACTACATAGCGATACCCCCGCCAGCAGAGTTTTCTGTTGCATCTCCTTGGGTGCGCGGGTCGGGGCGCAGACGATAGTCTCTGTTATTCCGGACATGAAAGAATGCGACAGTCTAACAGAGCAGACTTACGCCACACTGTCATTCTGAGCGAGGCTGCGCTTTCGCTTGCGGAAGCGCAAAGAGTCGAAGAATCCCTATATACCAGCGCGAAGCGTTGCCGGGGAATTGTTTTTTATATGGGTGCGAAGAGAACCGCACCAAGGCACCAGGGATCTTTCGACTTCAGCCGCGGACTCGCACACGAGTCCGCTGCCTCCGCTCAAGATGACAGTTCTTGTTTTGAGCTAGAAGAGTTGGTCGCCGCGATAGATTAACCGTCCGTCAACCAATCGCGCTTCCGGCATGAGTTTATGAGGACGAACCGGGCCGAAGCCATCAATGTGAAGCACTTCATGGCTATGTGCCACCAGCCAATCTGAAACCAGCATTCGATGACATTTGAAGTAGACGCGCTCGGCGCACATGTAAGCTGTTTTTGATTCCTCGGCGAGTCTGATCAATTCGGCGACAGCATCCTGGAACTCATCGCTGAACATGTGATCGGCATAATTCCGGAAGCTGGGACTGCGTAGAGCCACATTTGGGGAATCTTCTAGAGTCTTTTTTCGGCGGCCGCCCAATTCTTTCATCCAAACGTAGCGGACTCCATTTTCAGGCAGAGTCTGTTCCAGAGATTCGCGGTTGAAATGCGGAAGCCTGCGAGACATAGGAATCGAGCGGATGTCGACGAGAGTGTGGACGGAGTGGGTTTGAAGCGTTTCGAGAAATTCGTCAAAGGACCGCGTGGAGTGGCCGATGGTGTAGAGAGTTGCCACGCTTTGTAACGCCTCTTGGAACCCTACGGGAGGGCACGCCTTCAGGCGTGCCGTACGGACGGGAAAGGTTTAACAGCACGCCTGAAGGCGTGTCCTCCCAAAAGGATCTGACAATGTTCAGCGCGAGTTTGAGGATTTTTCTCGGCCTAAAGAATATAGCGCGACAGATCCTGGTCTTTCACGATGTCAGCTAGTGTTTGGCGTACATAGTCGGCGTCGATCTTGATGTGCTCGCCCTTTTTTTCCGGAGCTTCAAAGCTGATTTCGTCGAGTACGCGTTCCATGATGGTGTGTAGACGGCGAGCGCCAATATTTTCGGTGCCTTCGTTTACGCGGAAGGCGAAGCGCGCAATCTCTTCAAGAGCCTCGCTGCTAAATTCCAACTGAACGCCTTCAGTGTCGAGTAAGGCGGTGTACTGTTTCACCAGGGAAGACTTCGGCTCGGTCAGGATGCGAATGAAATCGCTCATGGTCAGCGATTGCAACTCGACGCGTATCGGAAAGCGCCCCTGCAATTCAGGAATCAAGTCGCTGGGCTTCGATACGTGGAAAGCGCCCGCAGCCACGAACAAAATATGGTCGGTGCGCACCATCCCGTAACGAGTGTTAACGGTAGTTCCTTCGACTATCGGTAAAATGTCGCGCTGCACGCCTTCGCGGGAGACATCGGGGCCATGCCCGCTTTCGCGGCCGGCGATCTTATCGATCTCGTCGAGGAAGATGATTCCTGAATCTTGCACGCGGTCGATCGCTGTGCGCGTCACCTGGTCCATATCGATCAGGCGCTGCTCTTCTTCCTGAATAAGGTATTCGAAAGCCTCGTTCACCTTCATCTTTCGCTTTTTGGTGCGCTGTCCGAAGAGGTTGGGCAGCATGTCCTTAATATTGACGTCCATCTCTTCGACGCCCTGATTGGAAATGATTTCGAAAGATGGAAAATTTCGTTCGCGCACTTCGATCTCGACCGTCCGCTCGTCGAGCTTGCCTTCACGCAATTGCTGCCGCAGTTTTTCGCGAGTCCGGCTGTGGGATTCGGTCAGGCCGGTGCTGCCGTCGATAACTGGAGCACCGTTGGATGGCTCGGGCGGTCGCGGCGCGGAAACCGGAGGAAGAAGAATGTCGAGAAGCCGCTCTTCGGCGTTTAGTTCGGCCTTATCGGAGACGTCTTCAAGCTTCTCTTCGCGAACCATCTCAATTGCGATCTCGACCAGATCGCGAATCATCGATTCAACGTCGCGTCCCACGTATCCGACTTCGGTAAATTTTGAGGCTTCAACCTTCAGAAATGGCGAATTCGCAAGTTTCGCCAGACGGCGGGCAATTTCCGTTTTGCCCACCCCAGTGGGCCCGATCATGATGATGTTTTTGGGGATGACTTCTTCAGCCAATTCGGGCGCAAGCTTTTGGCGGCGCATGCGATTGCGGAGGGCGATGGCGACGGCGCGCTTGGCGGCCGCCTGTCCGACGACATGCTTATCTAGCTCGGCGACGATCTCGCGGGGCGTGAGTTCGTCCAGCGCGATCGGTTCTTCTTCGACGGTTCCGGGTAAATAAATGGCCATAAATGCTGTCGTTGGGCGTTCGTCGTTGGTCCTTGGCCGACGACCAAGGACGAAAGGCCAACGACGGTTTCCTACAACTCTTCGATCGTTACCTTCTCATTAGTATAGATGCACATTTTGCTGGCAATCTTCATTGCTTCTTCTGCAATTTGCCGCGCGCCTAATTCAGTATGCTCCAGAAGCGCCTGTGCGGCGGCCTGCGCATAGGGACCACCGCTGCCAATCGCGGCAATGCCACTGTCTGGCTCAATCACATCTCCCTGTCCGCTGAGAAGAAACGTCTGCTCTTTATCGGAAACCAGAAGCAAGGCTTCGAGATGACGCAGAAACTTATCCGTCCGCCAATCTTTGGCTAGTTCTACGGCGCCGCGTCCGATGTTGCCGTGATACTGCTCAAGTTTGGCCTCGAAGCGGCTGAAGAGCGTAAAAGCGTCGGCAGTCGATCCAGCGAATCCGGCAAGGATTTTGTCCTGATAAAGCCGCCGAATCTTCTTGGCGGAATGCTTGATAACGCTCTCGCCAAGCGTAACCTGGCCGTCTCCGGCCATGACGACCACGCCATTTCGGCGGACACATAGAACTGTAGTGGAACGTATCAGACGCTTCGGGCTCATGAGCAGAATTTTTGATTATAGCAGGGGCACCAACGTTCATTCATCACAGACAGGTCGTTCGTTCCTGTGGCAGCTTCATAAGACTTGTCATCCTGAGCAAAGCGAAGGACCTGTGCATCCCAGCCGTGAACACAACTACTACGTCTACATCATGACGAATCGTTCGAAGACGCTTTACACCGGCATCACGAATAATTTGTTTCGGCGAGTTTGGGAGCATAAGCAAGGCGCGGGATCGGACTTCTGCGCGCAACACAAAATCGACCGGCTCGTATACTTTGAGCGTTTTCAGTATGTCGGCAACGCGATCACTCGCGAGAAGCAGATCAAAGGCTGGTTGCGGATCAAGAAAATCGCTTTGATTGCCGAGAAGAATCCTGCGTGGCGCGATCTGAGTAATGGGTGGTACGGCGAATACCGGCCCAAGCAGAGTGCATAGGTCCTTCGCTCTGCTCAGGATGACATGGGCGTGGTGCTGTCAGCATCAGAATGTTTGCAATTGAGATCGACATGCGCTCGATGTAATCTTTTGCGCAGGATGGCGCGAGCATGTCAGCCCTAAATGCCAGCTTTACTCAAAACGGCCATACGATTGAATTAAACGCGGACCTTCGACAAGGGTGGGATAAGGGGGCGAAAACTTACTCCTTCAGCCGGGAAACATCTTTAGAATGTCGCGCCGATATTAAGCTTCGAATGTCTCTGAAAGTTTACCCAAGGCCAGTCGGACTGGGGTCACGCCGAGAGCTTTTCCCTTCGAAGCTTTCAAGTTCTGGCACCGATCCCATTCCGTTTCAGGTGCATGAATCGAGTTTGACCTTCCACATTCCATTGATCCGCGACGGAGCGAATGTCGGTCTACCTTGGGACAAGACCAATAACGGTAGATTTGGTTTTTGGTGGAATGACATCGAAATTGGCGCGTATGAGCAAATCCGCTACACTGCGCAACTTTTGGTTGTTGTTCATAGCGACCTGCCCATGCGCGAACCGATTGATTGGGTTAGAGCGGGAAAAGGCGTTTTTTCCAGCCATTTCGAGAGCAACCGAAGACGCCACTAGAATCCACAAGTCCGATCCCCGACTTACCATCAAGCCCGGTTGCACCCTCTATCCCCTTATGGTATCTTTTAAAATTGTCCCGGACATTTTAGGGATTTGGGGATGGCTTGTGTCTGAGAGGGCCTTCTGTCCCAACTGCTGGCGTAGCTCAGCTGGTAGAGCATCTGATTTGTAATCAGAGGGTCAGGGGTTCAAATCCCTTCGCCAGCTCCAGTATAGATAACAGATAACGCATTTGCGCGGCGGCGCAGCTCGGCAGAATACTTCGTCCAACGGCACTCCATAGGAATAATTTCCGATTGTGGTGATTGCGTGCGAAAGCAGTTTTTGTGCGCGCTTACGTGCCTGTGTTTGGGATCGCAAAAAAGAGCGAGTGCCCGGGCAGTTTGGCACAGGTGGGTGAGTGGTTAAAACCAGCAGACTGTAAATCTGCCGCCCCTCGGGGTTACGAAGGTTCGAATCCTTCCCTGTGCACCAGTGATTTGAGTGAACCGATTATTCTTAGCGTTGGGTGCGTACGTCGTTTTAGCGTTGTTGTCGTGGACGACGATCAGCGATCAGAAGATTCGATTGGTGACGCTGGCGATTTTGGCAATGTTTGCGGTAAAGACGCTGCTGCACCGCAAAGACACCATGCATGCGGACAGCGAGCGGCACGGGGAGAGCGATAACGAGCCGATGTAGCTCAGTTGGTAGAGCACTCCCTTGGTAAGGGAGAGGTCACCAGTTCAATCCTGGTCATCGGCTCCAGATTAAAGAGCGTGGTTTGAACTGAGAGCTGACGGCTGAGAGCTGACAGCTGATTTAACAGGGCGGGAGTAACTCAGTGGTAGAGTCACAGCCTTCCAAGCTGTTGGTCGCGGGTTCGATTCCCGTCTCCCGCTCCAGAAAATTTGGGATGGTGCGATAAGTGGCATTTGTTCAGCCGGCAGTAAAGATCGATAAAGAAAAAGAATTCGAAGAACTGAAAAGCTTGATTAGCCATTCGCTCGCGCCAGAGGAGATGGAGAGTTTCCTCAAGAAGGCGGAGAAGAAGGGCGTAAAGGTCAGACAAGTAGAGGCGGCTTTCAAGAACGGAATTTTCGACGAGAAGAACTCGGGAACGACTGCTTTGAGTCTTTATCAGGCGCTAACAGTTTCAGATCAGGCGCAGATGCGAGAGTTTTATCTATCCAAGGTCGAGGAAATTGAGCCGACTTTGCGGCACAAGTTTAGAAAGCTTTATCAGTACTACTGAAAGCCAGCCCCAAGGGGCGACCGGCAATAGCTCAGGGCTTCAGCCCTGGGTAAGCGGGAGTAAAAGGAAACACGCGGGCGAGTTCGCCCGCAAGGGTTTGAGCTAGAAGCTAAGAGCTAGGAGCTAGAAGCCAAATGGCGAAAGAGAAATTTGATCGCAATAAGCCGCACGTGAACGTTGGCACCATCGGTCACATCGATCATGGCAAAACCACATTAACGGCGGCCATCACCAAGGTGTTGTCGAAACACAACCCGAAGATTTTGTTTCGGTCGTTTGATTCGATCGATAATGCTCCGGAAGAAAAGGCACGCGGCATAACCATTGCCACGGCGCACGTCGAATACGAGACGGCGAACCGGCACTACGCACACGTCGATTGCCCGGGCCACGCCGACTACATCAAGAACATGATCACGGGCGCCGCGCAGATGGATGGGGGCATTCTGGTGGTTGCTGCGACCGATGGTCCCATGCCGCAAACCCGCGAGCACGTACTTCTGGCGCGGCAGGTTGGCGTCCCATACATCGTCGTCGCGCTCAACAAGTGCGATGCGGTCGATGATCCTGAATTGCTCGACCTAGTTGAACTCGAAGTTCGCGAACTGTTGAAGACGTATCAATTCCCCGGCGATGATCTTCCGGTAGTCCGTCTGTCCGCGCTGGGCGCGCTGAATGGCGAAGCCAAGTGGGAGAAGGCGCTCGACGACCTGATGGAAGCGGTCGACAAAAACGTTCCGCAGCCAGCACGTGAACTCGACAAGCC